>ERZ778025.114-NODE-114-length-265597-cov-14.270424_pt1 | contig 265597 bp, 232 predicted proteins | sample MGYA00375755_ERZ778025 | MGnify/ENA primary metagenome ERZ778025 (study PRJEB29350, sample SAMN05389825) | bioreactor metagenome | isolation source: Thiocyanate bioreactor | place: South Africa: University of Cape Town | collected 2014-03-17 ...
TGTTCTTCACCGGTGAACTTCACCATATTCCCGCGTCTTCACGTGCTCATCAACAGTTGTTGGGATCGTCCTCCACGCGCACGCACAGGAAGCCGAAGCAGAGCGTCTCTCCCGGCGCGCACACGCATTGAGCGCTCGAGGTCAGCGGGTTGGAGAGGCAGGCCTGGCCCGGCCCGCACTTGTCACCGCACGCCGCGCAGTTGTCCGCCGTGACGAGCTCGACTTCGCAGCCATCCGTAAGGTCGGAGTTGCAGTCCGCCCTTTGAGCTTGCCTGCACTTCGGGACCCCGCACTTCTCGGCTCCGCAGCCGTAGTACATGTCCGAGGTGAGCGGAGGCAGATCCGGCCCGGTCGGGTCGCAGACGTTGCCGCAGGCTCCACAGTTCTGGTCGTCCGTTCGCAGGTCGGTGCAGATGGCGCTCGTCGGGAGCTGAGGATGCGGGCACTCGTCCGGGAGGCCCCACGACTCGCACCGGGGCTTGCACTTGCCCTCGTCACAGATCTGACCTTCCGCGCACTGCCGCCCGCAGGCCCCGCAGTTCGTCACGTCGGTGATGAGCGTCTCACAGCCGTTCGTCGGATTGCCGTCGCAGTTGCGCCGGTCGGCGCTGTCGCAGCTGAACGTGCATTTCCCATCGACGCACGTCCACTTGCTGTGGTCGACGCCCGGTCCGCTGCAGCGAACTCCGCAGGCCCCGCAGTTCTCGTCATCCGAGAGGAGGTCGACGTCGCAGGGAGATGCGGACGAGGGGCAGGTCGCCTGGGGGAATGTGCACGTCATCACCGGGCACATCAGGACGTCCACGGCCTCGGCGTCCATCTCGTTTGTAGGAGCGATCGCGTCCTCGCCTGCGTCGGCCGAACCGAAGATCGGTCCGGAGCCAAGGGCGTCGGCCACGGTGACACTCTCACCACAGCCGCCGACGAGCACCACAGTCGTCGGCACGACAAGGGTCATTAGCGCGCTCACGCGCGCGATGCTTCGCAACATGGCAACATGTCCTCGAGGAACGGAGCCCCGTTACGGTGCCCCAGAATTGCCTTCGGAGTTCGATGTCGAAATGAGTGGGGTCCCGAGCGCAGCTTCCAGCCGAGCGGCATACGGCGTGGCCGGGTGGTGACGAAGGAGCGCCCGTGCGCGGGTCGTCGCCTCTTCGCGACGGTGGAGCCGCGCGAGCGCGTCCACGGCGATCACCTCGCGCTCCTGCACGAACTCTCCTGCGGGGAAAGTGCGCTCGTGCGTCCGCGCGAGCTCGAGCGCACGCGCGGGATCGGACGAAAGCGAGGCCTGCGCGCGCTGGACGATCTGGAGCTCGGACAAGCCTGCGTTCGACGGCGGCTCCGCAGTTCGTCGCGCGGCAGAGTTCGTCGCGGCGACGGTGGGAAGCTCGTCCACCGAGACCGTCCGCGCCGGTCCAGGCACTTCGGAAGCCGGTGCGTGCGAAGCGCCCGCAGAGGTAGTCGAAGGGACGATCGAGGGAGGTTGCACGAGCTCGGCCTGCTGGGGCTCCGCAGACTCGAGTGCCTGCACCGGCGCCGTCACGCTGAGCGACTTCGCAGGCGCCGGCGAGACCGCCGCGCTTCGTGTAAAGAGGACCGCGCCTCCCGCAGCGAGCAGTACGAGGGCGCCGAGCGAAAGACCTACGAGCGACGCCTTGCCAACGGCGCGTTTCTGCGTGGCGGACATGACTCCGGCGGCTGCGAGGCGCTCCGCGATCCGATCGGACCTCGAAGGACCGGGGCCTGCACGACGCAAGAGCAGGAGGGCTCGTAGCGCCTCCGAGCCTTCATCCGCGAGGCGGGGGGGATCGTTCCTCATCGGGCTTCCTCGAGCACGCGTGCAAGGTCACGCCGAGCCGCATAGAGGCGCGCGTACGCTGTCGGGAGGGTGCATCCGACGATCTCAGCGACTTCCCGCATCGTCATTTCTTCGACCTCGTACAAGAGAAAGACGGCTCGCTTGTCCTCGTCGAGCGAATCCAAGATCCGGCTCAGGCGATCGACCTCGGCACGCAGCGCAGGGTCGTGAGGAGCCAGCCCTTCCGGCACCGCCTCGACCGACTGCTCGTGACGCCGATGGCTTCGCCTGCGATAGGCCGCTGCGCAGCGGCGGGCGATGGCCCCGAGCCATGCTCGAGGTTGATCGCCGCTCCACTGAGCCAGACGCCGGTGCGCGACGAGAAAAACCTCTTGTGTCTGATCGTCGAGGTCAATCTCTGCCACACCGAAGTGTCGGAGGCTCCGCCAGACGAAATCGACGTGCGCGGAGAAGAGCTGCTCGATCGTCATCCGTGCGGCCACCTCGTCGTCCGTAGCCTCGCGTCGGGCTTCGGCTAAGTGCAGCGAGGCGTCCACACAGTCTTTAATGCTCAGCGGTACGTTTCTTTTTAACGTCCCGACTACGATTCCCCGCGATCAGCGGAATACGTACGCAAGCCCGAGCGATAGGCGAGCGGCGAATCGCTCGGGCGTATGGATGGGGTAGAGCACGTCCCCGTCGCGGATGTTGAACTGGTCGCGCACGATGGTGGCCTCGAGCTCGGGGAACACCTCCGCATGGAAGCCGGGGACAAGCGGCATCCGAAGAAGGAGCCCGGAGCCGACAAAGGCCGCAGGGCGCGCGTTCGTCCGGACCACGGACACGTTGGTGGGTAGGACGCGAAGCGTGCCGCCGCACGCACGGACCGTGAGCGCGAGCTCGAGCCGCCGGGTGGCAAGTAGCTGCACGCCCGCAAGCAGCGATGCACGAGCGAGCTGGAACGCCACTTCGCCGCCGCGAGCGCGCACCGTTCCACCAACCTCGAAGCTTCCTTCGACACCGAAGAGAAGCGAGCCCGTCGCGTAGGTCCCGCGAATCGCAACTCCCAAGCCGGCGATCGGAAGTGCACCGACCGACGTCACGCCGTCTAGGCCGAGAGCGACATGAGCGGGAGACTCTCGCGCCTCCGGCGCCAATCGCGGAGACGCCGTCGTTCTCGCGAAGCCCGAAGGCGGCGTACGCGGCGACGGCTCCGACGGCGGCGCTTCGGGAGGCGGAGCCTCCGGCGGCTCCGGAGGGGGCAGAGGCGTCGTGCCGGGGGGCGCACTGGCGACGAGCAGCGCGAGCACGAGCGCGGTCGGCTCCTCGACCGCGCGGCAGCGCGGTCCGTTCACGCGGATCGCTCGCCTCCCGACGGCTCGCCCCGACGCATCCGTCGTCTGGAGCTCGACGACAAACCCACCGCGCTCCTCGGTCACCGTGCCCGTCACCAAGAGCTCCGCCGAGCGGTCCGGGGCCGCCTCGTTCAAGCGGAGGCGTGTCGCGTCGACGATATCCTCGGCCGAAGGGCATCCGGCCGGAGCGGACCACGCGAGTGTGAAGGGTGCGTTCTCCGCTCGCGCCGGCCACGACGCAAACGTCGCTGCCACCACCGCGCTCCATGCCCATACGCGAGCGCGCACGCTCCTGGCCACAATCCCGAAACCTCGGCGTCCGATGCTAACTGCCGCGGTGCCCCATGGCTAGCCGAGAGAACGCTCGGTATCTGGGTATCCGCTGCCTGAAGGAGCGTGATGGCGATGCCGCGGGGGTGGCGCAGACCGTCGAGCGTGCAGGCCAGCTCAGTCCGACGACGACTACTGTTCCGCGGGAGGCGGCACGGTGACGTGCCCGATCGGAGGCAGGAGCGCGCACGGCTCGAGTCGAGGTCCAGTACTTCGGGCGAGCTCGAGGTAGCGGTCGCGAGGCCAGTACGGCAGGCCCCGAATAGGTCGGCGAGGTGGGCCTCGGCGTCGAGGTCGTGCAGCCGGCAGGAGGCGATGAGCGAGAAGAGGTTCGCTGCGGCCTGAGCGTGATCGTCGGAGCCGAAGAGCGGGCGTGTGCGACGCGCGGAGCGGCGAGCATGAAGGCGACGGAAGGGAGCAGGGAGCGAACCGCTCGGCCTCGCGATGAAATGGGCCTCATCAGGTCGTCCGTTTGACCTGGCTCATGATGATCGCGTCGAAGAGCCGATCGCTGAGCCAGCGCCGCATGAACAGAAGCGGCCGCGCGTACTTCCCGACGACGTAGCGGGTGTTCGGGCGCCGCACGACAATGGCCTTCGATATCGTATCCGCGACGACTGACGCCGGGGATGAACCGCCCTTCTCGTAGGTCGCTTTCGTGGATAGCGCGACGGCTTTGGTCATCGCTCCATAGGCGCCTTCGGCAGAGCGTTCGAGCATCGGCTGTTCGAGTACGCTGCCGAACTCGGTCGCAATCGCGCCGGGCTCCACGATGACGACGTCGATGCCGAACTGTGCCGTCTCGATGCGCAGACAATCGGACCAGCCTTCGAGCGCGTGTTTCGACGAGTGGTACCAAGCGCCGAGAGGCGAGTGAACCTTGCCGCCCATCGACGAGACGTTGATGATGCGACCGCTTCGCTGAGCGCGCATGGCGGGCAAGACCGCCTTGGTGACTGCAGCAGCTCCGAACAGATTCACCTCGAACTGTCGGCGTGCGTCGTCGAGACTGGTGTCCTCTACGGCGCCGTAGACTGCATAGCCCGCGTTGTTGACGAGCACGTCGATCCGACCGGCCTCTTCGAGAACGCGAGCAACGACCTCTCGAACCTGAGCCTCCTCGGTCACGTCGAGCTCGACCGCGTGACCGCCCGCCTCCACCAGATCGCGCATCCTCTCGACGCGACGCGCTGCCCCGTACACGACATGCCCCTCGCGTGCGAGCGCAAGGGAGGTTTCCTTACCCATTCCCGACGAGGCACCGGTGATGAGAACCACCTTCTTTTCGAACGCATCCATCTTCCTTCTCCTTCGCTTACGATCAAAGCTAGGAACCCGCGGCCACGACCACACCAGCGGAAGAGGCCAATTCCCCAATTGAAACGCGCCACCCGCCTCACCTCACAAGATGAGCTACGCGGGGGTTTGTCCAACGCTTTGCCCGTCCGATCTGCCAAGCGTCTTGTCACCCGTTGGCGGATGGATACGCCCGCATCCGCTGGCGCCTTCGGCGGCTCGCGACACGGGCGATCAGGCGCGTGCCGCTCACAGACCGGTTACCGGCTAGGTGCTCAACCCCTCCGCTAAGTCGACGGCTCCGTCGCGGCAAGAGTTCCGTACTCTGGGCGTCATGTCACTTCTGGCGGCTCGCGTCCTTGAGAACCCGATGACGCTTGGGCTTCTCGCCATGCCGGTATCGGGAGGTCTGGGTTCGGGGACCAACTGTGGCCGCCGGCGCGAGGCTGCGCAGGAACTACGTTGTTCCGACGCAAGCAACCGCGACCCTTTCCGATATCGACATGACACATAGAAACTATGAACTAGATCGACATGCCACATCGATCCTAAAACCTCGTGCTCGTCGCGCCCCTCTCTCCCCGAGGCATCGATCGCGCCTGCTCGACACGTGGAGCGAGGTTCCGATTTCGCGGCGTCGACCCGAACGCCACTATGTCGGCACGGCGAGCGCCTCTAGGACTTTTGCGTAGTAAATGTCGGCGCGCTCCTTGGAAAATCCGTCGATTACCAATCCAAACAGGCCGAAGAGGACCAGTGCCATGCCCGCGGCTCGTGCGCGCGGGTCGAGCGAGAGCCAATAGATCGCGACCGCCAGCGCGAAGCCGATGGGCGCCACGACGTTGGTGCTCGTGTACATGTACTGGAACCCTTCGACACGCGTCTTCTCGGCGCGCGCGAACGCGGCCGGGTTCGCTCTGTAGGCTTGCTCGAAGGCGGGGATCCGCCGCTGATTGGCGACGTAGCCCGAGACGCCGATTGACACAAAGAAGAGCCCGAGCACCATGAGTGGGATGAGCAGGGCCTTGGCCATCGGCGTCGCGCCGAACCTCCAGAATGCGACTCCAATGACGGTCACTAGGACTCCGGCGATCGCGATGAGGGTCATCTCGAAGATCTCGCCCCTAGCCCAGTTGATGGAGTGTCGAACGAGGTCCATGGGTGGCTTGCTCCTCCGCGGGTCTACGCCGCTCGTGTCCATAGGGTTGTAGAGCTCTGCGTCCGAGGCGGCACCAGCGAAACGCGCCAATGTGCTATCCGAACGTGCCACACCTCGCGAGGAGGGCGCCACAACTTCGGTCATCGTGCGGAGGTGGCGCGCGCCGATGGACCGTGCTGCGGCGGAATCTCTTGACGCACGGTCTCCGGCGTTCGTCCCGTCCACTCGCTGAACGCTCGGAAGAATGAGTTCGGCTCTTCGAATCCCAGCAGGAACGCGATCTCCGTGACGGGCAGGCTCGTTCGCTCGAGGTAGTGGAGCGCGAGCGCCTCGCGAGTGACGCGCAGCACCGCCTGGTAAGACGTCCCCTCATCCTCGAGCCTGCGTTGGAGGGTTCTTTTGCTCAGGGCGAGGCGACGCGCGACGCTATCCATCGCAACGTTGCCGCTCGGAAGCCCTTCGAGCAAGGTGGCGCGAACGCGCTCGGCGGTACTCGCCGAAGCGTCGAGCTCGGCCAGGCGCTTTCGTAGCGCGGGTTCGAATATCGCCCACATGGCGTCGTTGCTCGAGAGAAATGGCTTGAGCGCGTCGTCCCGCCTGAAGGATACCGAGTGTCCCTTCCCCCTTCGAATCGGCACTCCCAAGAACTTTTCGTACGCTGCGGCGGGAGTCGGCGGAGCCTCCGCAACGATGCGCGAGGGGCGAATCAGCTCATGGGTACCCATGCGTGCGAGCCCCACAGAGAAGAGGAGCTCCGCGGCAACGAGCGATGACGGCGGCGGTAGCGTCGCGTCGAGCCACGCGAGGCGCGCCGTCACGACGTCGCGCCCCTCCACGACGTCGAGACGCATCGGAGCCACAAGCGTCTTGTACTGGGAGAGGCGTTGGAGCGCCGAGAGCAGGTTCGGGCTACAGAGCGCTGCGAACAGCGGCGGAGAGAACGACTCGCTCCGCAGCGCAGCGTAGAGCCGAAGCACGAAGTGTCCGTCCCCCGCCTCCGCTTCGAGGGCCTCCCAAAACCGGAAGTAAGCAGCGGAGTCCAGGCGAGCGGACGGCCGCGCGAAGAGGTCCTCCGGAAGCTCTGCTCGCCGAAGGACATTCGCCGTGCGGATGCCCAGCTCCTTGAGCAGGGCGGGCCAGGACATGTCGAGCGCGTAAGCGTGCTGCTCCACGGTTCCTCGAGGATAGCACCGGCCTTGGCGCAGGACGGCCCGACGTGCGGTTGTGGTCGCGGGTCAGATACCGAACTGCGCCCTCAGCGCTCCCACGTAAGTAGGGTCGTCGGCTGCCTTCCGCATGGCGATGCTCCGCACGGCGTCAGAACCCGCGACGTACCGAAGTTGGTCTTTCCGTCGGGTCGCGGCCTGATAGATCACGTCCGCCACGAGCTCGGCAGGCGACATCTGCCGGCCCGCGGCCATGGACGCCATGATCGCACGAACGAGCCCTTGATACTCGGTCTTGTTCTCGTCGTTGTTGAAGTCGAACGAGCGCCCGCTGAAGTCTGTGGCGATCGCGCCCGGTTCGATGTTCTTCACACGCACTCCGATCGCGGCCATCTCGACGTGGAGCGCTTCGGAGCGTCCTTCGACCGCGAACTTCGTGCCGTGGTGGGGCAAAGCTTCTCGGCTCGACGATCCGGGCAAATCGCTTACATGCCGAACCCGAAGTTCTGAATTGAAAAGCTGCCAGCGATGATGTTCTCGTACCAACTTCCGACGCGCGACGACGTCGTCATCGGACCAGGATGCAGGTCCTGTATCCCGCGTCGTCTCTAGAACCAACGGAGGGATGAGCGAAAGAGAGCCCTCATCGCCCGGTCGACGAGCCATGTCTCGAGCCTCGCCCGGCTCGATGGTCGAGTGGCACATGACGGCGCCGCTCCGCGCAAGAGCGAACCGAACGACGGCGGCTGCATATGATGGAACAGCATCGATGAACCCCGGATGGTAGGGTAAGTCACATAAGATGGTTTGGTGCCCACAAACCGAACCTCCCTTTCGCGGGTGGAAGACCCCGCAAAGTTGCAGGAGCATGTCTTTGTCGCAAGACCGAACCAGGCTCTGCGCCGCCCGCTCGTTGATGCGCGAAACAGTCCACGACCGGCGCGCACATGGCATCGGCTCGTCCGAATAGAATTTCGTGTCTTCGGCAAGTGCAGTGATGCAGACGTTGCAGGCGTCGCCCTTGGACAGAGTCGTCGAGGGTGTCGCGCAGTAGGTGTCTTTGCACTCCGTCGCGAAGCCCCCCTGGAGATGATGGACACCGGAACTTTTTGAGCATATGGAAGAAAACTACGGAACCTCTCTCGTTGTACGAGGTTCAGCAGTCCATGCAGCTCTTCGCATCCGGCTTGGCAGCGCGTTCGTTGTTGGCGAGCGCGTCCATACCTACGTCGACCACGGACGCCCTCGCGTCGCTCGCGTCGCCATCCGTGGATGCGCCCTGGGATTCGACTGCCGCACTCGCCGACGAGGAAGAGACAGCAACGGGATAGCGGTGACGGAACGGAACGTGCGACGCGGCCGGCCGCCTCGCCGCCCCAAATGCCGATCAATTGACTGGGTCTAGCGGCTTTTGGACCAGCTTACGTTGAGCCATGCCACCGGGATACGCGTAGCTGGCGAACTTATCCCAACCCCACAACGTCGCCGTGAATGGGCCATCGCTCCGCATGCGCTGGAGGCCGTACTGGCATATGCTCGCTCCAACGCTATCGCCTGGACCACCGTTGCGTGAGATATCGACCCTCACGAACTCGTATTCGCTACCCGTTCCGATCGTTCGCCAGCCGGTCAGATTGCCTGTGCACTCGAGCCACACATCCTTGAACTCGCCGCGAGTCTTGGCTCTGACGATGACGAGCGATGTCTCTCTGTATGTCGGATCCGCGTAGAAGCTGTACGACGACATATACTGTCGCGCCGGAATGACGTTCACGAACTCCGGATCGCCCCAGTTTCCGTATGCCTTCGTCGTCCTTGTGTCTCCCGCTCCGCCTGTCATGTGGGCGCTCATGTAGATCGGGTGTTCGGTATCCTGCGTGCGGACGACGAAGGCGTCTCCCGAGCCAGCCTGGAATACGGCCATCTCGCCGGCATTCAGGATGGTGGGGGCTCCAGCGGGGATCGCCGGATCGTAGTCGAGCATGGTGCCGTCGCGCGCGGCGACGATGCGATACGGCAGCGGCTCGTGCTCGTTGCCGAGGCGAGGTCGATAGCCAACGGCGACGTACTCGGCTCCCCATTGCTCGAACGCCGGAATTTGCTGGGAAAGCGTATCGCACGCAAGCGCGAGCGCCGGGACGAAGGCGCAGGAGTTTCCGCCGAAGATCGTCGTGGGCTTGGTGGAGGTCACGATGCTCCCAGTGAGCTCCTTCTGCTGGACGATCTGCAGGTGTTGTCCCTTGCCAAGCCGGTAGGTCGCCGGGTGTCCTGCCCGACCGCCCGTCACCCCTTCTCCGTCTTGGATGTCGTGCTTTGGAATGATGGTTACTTCGGTGTCGTCTTCGGAGGCCACGATCTGCGCGCTGGGCCGTCCGGCCTCGCTAGCTTCCCATCCGTTTACGAGGATGTGCTCTTTGGCCCAAGAGGCGACCGGCAAGACGAGCGTCGCTGACGGAATGTAGCTCTCGGCTCCGCCGAAGGGAAAGATCGTCGCGACACTCACGGGCACGTTCGTTTTCAGACGGAACGAGTTCCCCATATCGGTGCCACGTCGAATTCTATTGACGTACGAGGCTGGAACCACGCCAGCCGGACAGCCAATGTAGTTCTGCTTCCAGTCGACTGGCAAGGCTTGCTGCGGAGTGAACTCGGAGAGGAATACGATTGCGCTCTCACCAGGCTCGATCGATCCGGTATGCGGAATCAGGTCCGCACTACCTGGGGCAGTGCGAAAGAGCGCCTTCGATACATCGAGTGACTTTCCTTCGAGCTCAACCGAAAGGTCGACCGGCTGAAGCGATGTGTTGACGATGTAGGCTGCGTAACAGGACGCTGGAGTCGAGCGCGCCATCTGTGGGGACTGGAAATAGAACTCGCACCCGTTCGAGCTCCGGTCTGCCTCCGCCGCCGCGCATGGCGTCATGCACGTCCCTGCTCCACACGCGAGCTCGGCTGCGCATTCTTGGACGATTGCACCCGTGCACGTCTCGATCACCGAGCGTCCATCGACTGAGCATTGGAGCTGGCAGTCTGGGGTTTCGACGACAGCAGCATCGTTACCGGGGTTGAACTCGGTCTTGCGATTGCCGAACGCCGGTCGATCGTCCGCGCACGCGCCCATGGTAGCAAGGAGCCCGAAAACGAAACCGCCAGCGATCACGCACTGGGACATTCCTAGTCGCCTCATGGCAAGACCACCTCCTGAGGCACGAGGCTCGGGGCTCGCAGTACGCCATTCCCGAGCTGCCCGTTGTTGTTGCTTCCCCAGCAATAGACCTTTCCGTTCGTGAGCAGCGCGCAAGTCGCGTCGGGCATCGTCCTTACCTGATTGGCTGGTTCGGGCAGTCCCTTGACCTTGACTGCTCTGTCGAATGCATCCGTCTTCGTCCCGTCACCCGCCTGGCCGCTGGCGTTGTACCCCCAGCAATACACGTCGCCGGAGACGCCAACCGCGCACCACCGCTGCGGTCGCTGAATCGTGTCGCCGAGCTCGGTCGTGACAAAGGCGCGCGTCGTGGAGATCTGTACGATCGGCTCGGGCGTCGCTACCGCCTCTGGAAGCACACGAATCACGGAATTGACCGCGCTTGTCACGATGGCGCGCCCCCAGCAATAACCGACCCCCGCGACCGTCGCGCATCCGTTGTCCAGCGTCACGTCGATCGACGAGATCCCCGCGAGTTGGATGTCCGTCGGATAAGGGTCGGGTGTGAGCGGAGTGGCGCGCGCCAGTGAAGTCCTGGCTCCCCAGGTCGACATCCTCCCGTCCTCGCGCACAGCAAACGAACCATTTCCGACGAATACGTCGCGGACGGGCGCGCCGCTCGGGAAGCTCATGGGACGCGGAAGGAACACCGCGCTGATGTTGGCCTCCGAGAGCGGAGCAAGCTGCGCGTTGCTGTTGCGGCCCCAGCAAAGCACTCCGTCATCCACGACCGCGCAGCCCACGTTGAGTCCGACGGCGACCCTCTTCGCGGCTGGCAGGGCAAGCTTCACGGGTGCAGACTCGCTCGTCACCAAACCGGCGTCGTTCTGGAGGAAAGGTCCACGCCCCCAACACCACGCGCCGCCACTCTTGTCGATCGCGCAGGTGTGATTCAGGTGCGCGATGTCCGAAAGGCCGGTGACGTGCATGGCCGTCGGACTGTCCAGCGTCCCGGCGTCCGGACCTCGGCCGAGTTGTCCGTACCCGTTGGCGCCCCAGCACGCGACCGTGCCGTCGTTCAGCAGCGCGCAGAATCCCTCGCTGCGGTCGGACTCGATCGGCGCGAAGGTCGTCACGAGCTCGGTCGCGCAGGGGGCCGAAGTGCACTCGACCGGCCGCGGCCCAGCGTCGAACGGCGCGGCATCAAGAACCGGCTCTGCATCCGAGAGCGCATCGGCGCCTCCGTCATCGAACGAGCCTGCCTCTTCCGTCGGCGTCCACGCTTCGAGGCTCGCATCGCCGGGGTCGAGCCGGTTCGGCTCTTCGTCGCTCGAGCAGCTGGCGACGGCGCCTCCGGTCGCGAGCGTCGTCAGGAGGAGCAACGTAGAAAGCGGGTATCGACCGACGAACGAATGTCGATCAAGGCGTTGTCTTGTGGAGCGCATAGCGGACACCGATCGCCCAGAGGTTGTTGTTGGAGGTGCCTCGAACTTGGTAGATCGCTCGGCCGAGCGGACCGTTCAGGGCAATCGACGACAGCTCGTATGCTCCCCCATACGTCCCGCCGTCCCAAACGTTGTCACCGCGAACGACCACGCCCGAGCCCCCCAGCCAGAGGTCGTTTGCGACTGCGGACAGCGAGTTCAGTCCGCTCGCGGTGACCTTCGTAGGTACCGATGCGAGCGCGACCGAGTAGCCGACGTCGCTGGAGGAGATTCGCGCCACGTCGCGCGCCCCTTTGAGCCCGATGAGCTCGCTCGGTCCGAGTGCCTGGATGTTGGTCAACCACCCCTCGGTTCCACCAATCATCAGCGTTCCCGCTCGAGTCGCGCAGGGACTGGAGTTACCGGTGAGGACGCCGTCCGCGATTCGCTCGTATTTCGAAGCTGTCTTGTGAACGACGACTGCACATCCCGCCGACGAGCGGGAGCGTCCTCCAGCAAACCAAACGTCGTTCGAGCTCGTCCCGGTCGCGTCGAAGAAGTAAATCTGCTCGGCGGCGGCGTCGGTGTCGTCGGCGACGTATTCGGGTATCCATTCGAGTCCGCCGCCATCGGCCGGCGTCGAATGATAGATGGTGTTCTTGAACCACGCGTAGACGTCGCCGCTGCTCGTGCCCCAGACGCCCAATGCCGGCACACGAGTGGACGCATTCTTCCAATACGATGGATTGGCTTCGTCGGGGTTCGAGAGGTTGATTGTCCCGAGCAGGCCACGTTCCCACGACCAACGAGTTGCGGGCGCCTTGGGTCGTAGTCCGTGGTAGACGTACCCAGGGGCCACGCCGTAGTAAACCTCGTCCTCGTTCGGTGCCCAGATCTTCCCGGCATACCGGCCCCCCCCTGGCTCGTTTTGGGTAAAATCATCGATGTAGTCCCATTGGGAGCGAGCATCGCTCCACTCGAGGACTTTCACGCCGAGGGTCGGGCTCTCCGCAACCGCGAACGCGTACCCCGGTAGGGCCCAGATATCTTTCACCAGCAGATCGGTGTCGGGCAAGGCGGTGGCACACCATCCGTCGGAGCTGCACCTCGGTTGTTCGAGGGCTGCGTCGTCTTGGGCATCCGCCGCAGCATCGGGACCGTTGCTCGAGTCCGGCACGTCCACAGGCTCGGTCGGAGCCGCGTCCGGCTGAGGCGTCATCAATTCATCGTCTTCGGCGTTCGCACACGCTGCGGCGGCGCTACCGACGAGTGGGAGGGAGCCGCAAGCGACCAGGAACCATACCCTCACGGCTTTCCTCCAAGCGAAAGAACCACGCCCCTGCCACCGATCCAGGGGTGACCCGGCGCGGCGCTCCACACGGTCTTGAGGTCGGGTCGATCCTGCCCGATGCCGGCGATCTTGACGCGCGACCACCCGTTTCCGTCGTAGTGAAGGACGACGCCCCTGTCACCGACCACCCAAACGTCGGACGGTGACGTTCCCCAAACGGCGTTGAGGTCGACGCTCGTCGGAACGTTCGAAACGATGTCCCAGCGCGCAGGATCCCCGGTGTAGTGGCGGATGGTTCCGGCTACACCGACCGCCCAGGCTTCGGACGCGGATGCACTCCAGACGCCGTTCAGCGCATTCAATGTCTGGCTGTTGAATCCCCTGACGCTCGGGGAAGCGGACTCGGCATCGTTCACGCGAACGATGCTTCCCTCGATTCCGACGGCCCAGAGCTCGTCGGCGGACGCCCCATGAACGCTCGTCATCTGCGTGCACGCGTTCTGCCGGCATACGCTCGTAGCAACGGCAACGTTACCCTCGAACGGCGTCGACGGACGCTGCCGCAGACGCCACAGTCCGGCCGTAGCGCTCGTCGTGGTGCTGGTGGAGCTGGTTTGTGCCGCGCACCAGAGCCACTCCGAGCCGGGGGCCGCCCATACGCCCACGACGCGCGCGTCCGTGAGCTTCTGGCCCGCGACGTAGGTCGGCGAGTACGGCGCCCATCCGTCGATGGACGGAGATGCGCCGCCATCCACTATCTCGACGCCGCGCGCATAGACCTGACCGAATCCACCGAGCGCTACTTCGGAGGATTCGCGTAGCCAGAGATTCATCAACGTGTCCTGCGTCTCGGCGTCCGAGCGCTTCCACACGACGCCATCGAAATGGGCGATGGCGCCGAGCGCACCGACGACCCACACGTCCTTCGACGACCGGCCTCGGATGGATTCGATCGACGTGCGCACATCCAAGCTCTCGGAGCTATTCGCGTCGAACGGCCCATTGGGACAGAGAACGTCGGCCGAGCATGTCTCTGGGAAGTACTCGCAATCGGTACAAGCGCTCGCGTCGAGCTCGGTCGGTCCGACGTCGGGGCCCGCTTCGACCTCCGGCGTCGGCGTCGGCATGGACGCGTCTTCGGGATCGTCTCCATATTCCCCGCCGCCAACACCCGCGGCCGAGCATGCCGCAATTCCAGCGCCGACAATCCAGAGAACCAATCTCATTTCGGGACCTCTACCGGTGTTTCGCCAGGAGGGCATGGCTCAACGACGCATGTGCCTCCGACACAGGCTTGCCCTGCGACGGCGTTACAGGTGACTCCACAGCCGCCGCAGTTGTTCGGGTCGTTGTTCGTGTTGACTTCGCAGCCGTCCTTCTCATTCCCATTGCAGTCGGCCGTGCCAACGATGCATTGCCGACCGCAAATGCCGAACTCACAGACTGCGACTGCCGACGATCCTCCCGAAGGTCCGCTCGGGCATGCCAAACCACACGCGCCACAGTTGGCTGGGTCCGACGCGAGGTCGACACACATGCCCATGCAGAACGTCGTGCCGGCGGGGCACATGCACTGCGGCGCACCGCGCTGGTCCGGTCGACATGCCTGGCCCGGCGGGCACACGACTCCGCACGCGCCGCAATTGTCCGACGAAAGCAGGTCGACTTCGCAGCCGTTGGAATCGACGCCGTCACAATTGGCGCGATAGGGGACGCACTTCAGGCGGTCGCATTGGCTGTCCACGCACCCGTAATACATGTAATCGTAGGGGGCCGGTCCTCCGTCCACGGTGCTGGGACAGACGTTCCTGCAGGCCCCGCAGTTCTTATCGTCTCCTGTTACATCCTGGCATCCGCCGACGCACTTCAGTTTGCCGACTTCACATCCACATTGGTAATCGCCTAGGCTTCGCCTGACGCAAGGCTTTGCTGGGTCGGTGCACGTGGCGCCGCACGCACCGCAGTTGTCGTTGGTCGAGATCGATGTCTCGCAGCCGTTGTCAGGAATGCCGTCGCAATCGGCCCAGTCCTCCCTGCAGTAGAGGAGGCAGCGCCCTTCGGCACACTCGTAGAACTCGTGGGTGTTCTGCGCCGGACACGCGGCCCCGCAGGCACCGCAGTTCCTCTGATCGTTCTTCAAGTCCACGTCGCAGCGGAAACGCGAAGTGGAGCAGGTCGTTCGCCCTGCCGGACATTTATCCGAGGGGCAGTACATCGTGAGCTCGTTGCCCGCGTCCGTTTCGCCGCCGTCGAGCTCGGGTGGCGTAAATGCGGGCGTCAGTCCCGCATCGCCGTCCGGGTTTCTCCCGAGCAGAACCGTACGCTCGAGTCCCGTAGAGCAAGAGGTTGCCAATACTCCGAGCACGCCGACGACGAGCAAGGCGCCCGCAGCGGTCTTGATCCTAAATTTCACGTTGCGCCTCCTGCCAATTAGGGCAGCTTTTGGAGCACCAAACGAGCTCGTTCTGCGTATGGGCTATCGGGCTGGCTTGCGAGAAAGCGCTGGGCGAGAGAACGAGCTCGTTCAGGTTCGCCCACACGAGCAAGCGCCTCGATCTGGATCAGCTCCATCTCCTGCGCGAACACGCCTCCGCGAAACTGGCGCTCGTAACGCCCGATCACCGAGAGGCAGGATGCGCCGTCACCGTTGTCGAGATGCGTACGCGCGGCCTCGACGAGCGCGAGCTCTTCGCGAAAGGACGATTTGGAAGGCGCGGATGTCGAGCCGGAAGGCGACGGTCGCTTCGCGGCTATCGAGGAGGGCCTACTTTCGCTCGCCGCCGGCAAGTCTTCGACAGAGATGGTAGTTGCGGCTGGTGGTGGTGCTAGGACTGGAGCGTGTTCTGGAAGCGAAGGCGCCGACGGCGACGTGAATGAGGGCGTCGCGACCGGCGCCGCGCTGGTACCGTATCCGGTGAGGAGGGTCACGCCGAGAAGGCCCACCACTATCCACGGCGAAGCGTACCCTAGAAGGTTCATCGTGAGCGAAACGGGCCGTTCGTTCGCGTGTGAAGTGGAGGTCGCTTCACGGAGCCTACTGGATGCGCGAGCACTCACATCGACCGCGGGCTTGTCGGTATCCAGCGACGAGAGTAGCTTAGCGATGTCTGAGTCTTCGTCTCGCAAGCGAGGAATGTTCCTCATCGGGTACCTCCCAGACGTTTGCGATGTCTTTCGAAACGGAGGCGAAAGGTCTGTCGCGCGCGGCGAAGGCGCGAGTTAGCGGTGCCGAGGGGGAGTCCAGTGAGTTGCGCTATCTCTGGCATAGTCAGTCCTTCGATTTCGTAGAGGACAAACAATTGCCGAAGGTCTTCATCGAGCTCTTCCAAAAGGCGATACGCTAGGGCGCACATCTTCTGGTCGTCGAGCATCTGCTCGGGCGAGGTGGCATCGAAATCTTCGACGACGACATCGACTTCGTCGGATACAGGCTCTCTCTCTCGCTTGCGGCGAAGCCCGCGAGCGACGCGGAGAGCGGTGCCGACGAGAAATGCATACTCGCTGCCTGTCCGAATCTCTGAAGCACGGCGCGAAGCGATGAGAAATACGTCCTGAGCGGCGTCGTCGGCTAGGGCGCTGGGGAGGCCGAGGCGCCGAAGGAACCGCCAGATGCTCGAGAAATGGGTCGCCACCAACCTCTCGAGTCGAGCTCTTTCCTCCGCTTCATCTTTCATCGACAGCAGAGCTCTTTCTGCGGCCGAAGGCGCTGCCGAGGAGGCGGTCATTTCACCCGGATAATGCCGCGAGGGGAAAGACCGATCACGAAATCGCTCGAGCCCACCGTACCTCGGCGGTCAGAAGCTCACGCTCGAGCCCAAGCCCACCGTCAAGCCTGCTGGTGGAGCTCTGGAGATGAGCTCACCCGTATCTACCTCGAACCGGTTGCGCGATAGGGGGCGGCTCACGAAGACGTTGGCGAGGACGAACCAGTGGTCGACGATGCGAAGGGTGCCGAAGGCCGACGCCCCAACATTGAGCCAGAGGTTGGTGGTTCGCCGTGCATCGAGAAGTCCGTAAGCTTCGGCCTGCAGCGCTCCCATCTCCCCTTCGACGCAAGGGAAGATCGCCAAGCGCTCCGCAAACACGGAAGATCGGACCGGACATATACGAGCGGTCGCTGCAGTCAGAACGAAATCCGCGCCTCCTCGGGAGGAGCTCACTTCCTTGGAGATGCTTTGACGCATGCCGATCGCCAGCGACGGCCGGAACCAGCGCGGCATGTACATGGGAGCGGCCTCCATTCCGATGGCCACGCCAAGCACGGGCAAGGCGCCAGTCACGACGGCCGACGTAAGTTCGGCCCGGACCTCGGCGGAAAAATGGACGCGCGCAGCCGCCTTCGACGAAGGAGAAACCGTCACGAGGCTCGGCCTGGGCGGACGCGGCCGCCTGTCCACTGGCGCTGGATGCGGCGGGCTCGGAGGGGCTCCGTGTTCGGGCGGATCTTCTGAAGGCCGGCCCTCCTTGGAGGAGAGCTCGTCGCCGTTCGACTCCAGGGTGGGGGAAGTCGACTGAAAGACGTTGGCTCGTGGATCGATTGTCAGCGCTACGACGATGGCGAGCCCACGGGCGACGGCTTCGCAATCGGGGCCGGAGAACTCTCGCTTCGTGAGCTTGCCCTGTTCGCTCGAGATCGAGAGCTTGCCGAGTACGTGCGGCGGTCGTCCCTCGATCCGAATGCGAAGGTCCCGGGCGCCGTGTTCGACGGGTTCTCGGGTCCTGATGTAGCGTTGAACGCTCTCGATGAACTGTTCGCGCGTGGGACACGCGCTCCCAGCGTCGTAGACGGCCCGCTCTAGCAAAGGCGATGCCAGTCCGTCGGCGGCGCGTGCTGGCGTAGCTGCTATGCCTACGACAGTCATCACAACGATGCTTCGCCGCCGCAGCATCTCGCACTGATACTACGAGCGCGACGGTCCACGGTAAAGCGGGCGCGGTCGGGTCCTCGGTTCGGCTTTCGAAGCGACGAGCGCCGGGACGAGCTCCCGCCGAAGAGGAGCTGAACTCGTTGCGTGAGCTCGCGGCCCCAGTTTGAGTCCTCGTTGTTCCGACCGGCGCGCCTAAGAGGAAGATGGCGGTGCACCCACCAGCCGGGTGTTCGGCGATGCCGCCGCATCGTCATCAAGGTGCTGGTCGATGTACCAGCGGCAAATTGCGCCGCGACTGGCTGACCTCTCTTTGCACCGACATCTGGAGCCTGAATAAGGAAGGCCGCCAGCTGGTGCTGGCCTCGCCCGGCTCCATCGCGCTGGGGCGCGGGCTGCTCAAGCCCAAACCGGCGGATTACGGCTGGAGAAATCCCAGTCCGTGCAGTGGGCAGGTGCGCTCGCCGCCCCGGTGCCGACATCGGCATCCTCGCCCGCATGTGCTGCTGACCTTCGGCGATACCGAAGAGCGCCACCGCTATCTCAACGCCCGCGCCACGCTGGGCACGCTGATCGGACTGGGCGCAGTGCCGATGATCAATGCGATCGACACGTCGCCACACCGAGATCAAGTTTGGCGACAATGACCAGCTACGCCCGCGCGTGGCCTCCACGATCGGCGCCGACATGCTGGTGCTGCTGTCCGACGTCGATGGGCTCTACTACTGCCGACGCTCGCCTGGCCGCAGCGACGACCCATATCCCCGAAGTCGCTGCCATCACGGCGCAGATGCTACCGGCTCCGTCATCGGCATGGGCGAGGGCGGCATGGTCTCCAAGATCATTGCCGCGCCCATCGCCACCGGCACGGGCTGCAACGTGGAGATCGCCAAGGCCGAGGCACACCCTCCCCTGATGGCGCTGACGGAGGGCGGCCGGCACACGCTCTTCCGCGCCAGCCTCACACCCGCAATCGCGCGCAAGCGCTGGGATCGCCGGCGCCGCTTGGGGCATGCAAGACGGTCGACCGGCTCCAGTCCGCGGCGTACGACCTCGTAATCCTCACGATTAGCAACCTCGACGAGACCGTGCGGACGCTGAGAAAGCTACGGTTCAGCACTGTCGAGCCGACGTACGAGCACGGACAGGTTTGGCGCATCGCCCGAGACCTGACGGAGCAGGAGATACACGCCCGTCTTGCGAAGCTGCCGTGCATCTTCACGGGGTCGCTGGACTTCCACCTGGAGCATCTCGAGGCGGCTCGCGACGCACGATGGTTCAGGCGCTGGAGTCTCGCGGGCCGAGGGAGTCCCGTGACGACGTCCCTTGGCAGACGGGACGCCATGCTCGACGCCGCCGTCGGGAGTGGTGCACCTGGGGAGTTGCCCGGCCGCGATTCGCTGGCTGGAGCACGTGGTGTTCAAGGCGTTCTCGCTGCCGCTCCTGGCGTCAGCGAGCGCGGCCCAGCGTAAATCCTCGCCCTGCCGCCACGGCGAGGTCTTACGCCGCACTCGTCGAAGCGAGTGATGAAATCAACAACCAGGAGCGCGACGAGCATCCATCAGATGCCCCGCCCAGCTCCTCGAGCATCTCGCCGACATCGAGGAGCGGCAGCGCAGCCGGCGAAGCCTCGAGCCTCGTCTGTCGCGAAGCCACCTCGGTCGCTTCAAGCCGATCGCCGACCAGGACTGGAACTGGCCGACGAAGATCGATCGCCCCCTCGTGGAGTCCGCTGTCGGTCTCCACTTCCTCGGGACGGCGCGTAGCGTCGTCCTCGTCGCGCCGCAGGGCCTCGGCAAGTCCATGGTCGCCCAGAACATCGCACACCAGGCGATCCTCTTCTTCACGGAAGAATCCGAGGTGCAACGGAGATGCCGCGTCCTGGCTGCCCCAGCCCGAGCCCCGCGGCAAGCAGCCCGAAGATGATCAGAGCCTTCCCCGACTTCAGACTCGCCTCGCTCGGCCTGCTCAAACTACAGGTCAAGCTGCAACCCGATCTCGACGACCTGTTGGGGAGGCAGCTTGAAGTACTGCCCGGACTGGCGGGCATTGCGCCAGAGGAACCCGAAGAACGTCTCCTCGGTCCGGTGCATCCTTCCGCTCGGCAGTCCGAGGATCGTCTCGCGTCCAAGGAAGTAGGTGACACCCTCGAGATCGACCTCCAGCCCGCGAGCCTTCGCATCGCGGAGGAGCTTCGGGACGTCCGGACTTTCCATGAAGCCATAGCGGCCGACGACGCGGAAGAACCCCTGCTCGAGCGGCTTCACGTCGGTCCGCGTGTGCTCGTCCACGAAAGGAGCGTTTGTCGTCAAGATGGTCAACAGAACGACGCGCTCGTGGAGCACGCGAACTCGCTCAATGTGATGGATCAAAATCGGCGGAATGCCGTTCGGCACGGACGTCATGAAGACGCCCGTACCAGTCGTTCGCGCTTGGAGAGCCACAGGCTTCGTTCCCCTCCCGGCGATCGCCGCGAAGAACTCGTCGATACGCCAAGAGCGTTGCGTGTAGTAGTCGGCCAGGAAGCGGCGCCCGCGCCGCCATACGATCATCGTCACGAAGAAGCACGCGCCGACGAGGACCGGCACCCAGCCACCGTTGATGAACTTCAATGCGTTCGCCCCGAGGAATGCAAGATCGAAGGAGAGAAAGAAGAAGAGCAGGGGGACGGACTTCAGGAGCGGCCAGCGCCAGGTCTCATGGGTCACGACGAAGAAGACGGTCGAGGTGATCGCCATGGTCCCCGTCACAGCGATGCCGTACGCCGCCGCGAGCCTCGACGATTGACGGAAGGAGAGCACGAGGACGATGCAGACGAAGCCCACGACCCAGTTGATGAATGGCACGTAGATCTGTCCGATGGTGGTCGTCGACGTGTGCTTGATGAGGACGCGAGGAAAAAAGCCCAGCTGCACGGCTTGATGGGTTATCGAGTACGACCCACTGATCAGCGCCTGCGATGCGATGATCGTCGCCACTGTCGCGAGACCCACGAGCGCGTACGTGGGTGCGCCGTGCGGGACCATCGAGAAGAACGGCGTCCTGCCAGCTGCGGGATCGAGCAGGACGAGCGCGCCCATCCCAAAGTAGACGAGGAGGAGGCTCGGGAAGACGAGACCGAGCCAGGCGATGCGGATCGGGGCACGGCCGAAGTGTCCCATGTCGGCGTAGAGCGCCTCGGCACCGGTCACCGCGAGTACGACGGCGCCGAGGACCTTGAAGCCATGGATCTTGTGCTCAACAAAGAATTGCACCGCGTGTCGCGGATCCGCTGCCGCGAGCACGGTCGGGTTCTTCGTCAGATGCCAGAGCCCGAGCCCGCCGATTGTCGCGAACCAGACGAACATGACCGGCCCAAAGAATTGCCCGACGCCTTCGGTCCCTCGCTTCTGGAGCGCGAACAGCCCAACGAGAATCGCGCACGTGATCGGGACGCCGTACGGCTGGAGCGGGTGGGCCTCGGTCTCGAGCCCCTCGGCGGCACTGAGCACGCTGATCGCGGGCGTGATCATCCCGTCGCCGAAGAGCAGAGCCGCGCCCACGATGACCAGAACGGTGACCCAGCTCATGTGCACCCTGTCCGACCGGAGCTTCTCGGGGACGAGCGCGAGCAGCGCGAGGATGCCGCCTTCGCCGTGATTGTCGGCGCGCATGACGAACATGAGGTACTTGACGGTGACGACTAGCGTAAGGCTCCACACGATGAGCGAGAGCACACCGAGGACATTCGCCGGCGTTGGAGTGACGCCGTGCTCGCCGTTGATGCACTCCCGGAGGGCGTAAAGCGGGCTCGTCCCAATGTCGCCGAAGACAATCCCGAGGGCGCCCAGTACGAGCCTCTTGGACGCATGCCGATCCGGTCGAGTTTCAGGGATCACGCAGCACCCTATCGCTCAAGATGGGGGGAGCCGCTGCAAGGCCCATTTGCGTGGACTCTAGGCCTCCGGCGGATGATGACTATGCATGAGCCAAGGTGGACGGGAATCCGATCCGCCACGGACTGCTGGAGCTCTTCGGCTTGCCACGGTCGCCTCCGGAACGTTGCATAGGCGAAAGAGAAGAGCTCGAATCGAACGAAGCAGACCAACGAGACGAGCAGGATCGGTCAGCGCTTCGAGAGCGCGCGGACGCCGAGCACGCCGGCGGCGATCGCCCCGACGCCGAGCGTCAGCGGGAGCGCGTTGTGCTCGATGACGTCGACCCGGTCTGCGAGCATGAGCAACATCCAGCGGCGCGGCTTGTAGTCGGGGACCCGATAGGCGATGCGGCGAATGACCCCGGACAGCCCTCGCAGCGGTACGGCCGTGCCGTAGACCGCTGTGAGTGGACGGTAGTAACTCTTCGCCGACGGTGTCCCCAGTGTCTGCTGCGGGTACCCAGCGATCTCGACGAGCGGCTTGGGCGGATGACGCTCTTCGGGGACGCCAGGGCGCTTCTCGAAGCTCGCGTCGGCGCCCCAACCGATGATGTCGGACTGTTGCATGAGAGGTCTCCTTCAACGTCGAGGCCGCTCAGGCGGCGTTCGGGACGAGCACGCATTTCACGCAGTCGTCGAGTTTGTGCTGGAAGAGGTGATAGAGGTCTGGCGCGGCGTCGAGCGGCGCACGGTGCGTGATGATGCCCTTTGCGTCGATGCGCCCCGCGCGAATGTGCTCGAGGAGGTGAGGTTGGTACCGCTTCACGCTGCATTGAGCAGCACGAAGCGTGATGCCCTTGTTCATCAACTCGCCGAGTGGAACGAGGTTCCAGGGCGGCCCATAGACGCCAATCGCCACGACATGACCGGCGCGACGTACGCTCTGAACGGCCCAGTAGAGACCGGTCGGCGAGCCTGCTTGCAGCTTGGCCTTGCCGGTGACCTTGTTGAGGACCGACCCGGAGGCTTCACAGCCGACCGCGTCGATGCAGACGTCGGGGCCGCGGCCCTCCGTCATCTTGCGCAAGCGTCCGACGACGTCGTGACCGCCTGCCTCGCGGTAGTCGAGGATCTCGGCCTTCGTGTAGTTGCGCGCGAACTCGAGGCGATAGTCGTAGTGGTCGATGATGATCACGCGGCCGGCGCCCATCAGCCACGCCGATTTCGCGGTGAAGAGGCCGACCGGACCGGCGCCAAAGATGGCGACTGTATCCCCCGGCTTGATCGAACCCATCTCCGCTGCCTGGTATCCGGTCGGAAGGATGTCGGACAGGAAGAGGACGTCCTCGAATTCCATGTCGTCCGGGATCTTGGTCGGGCCGACGTCGGCGTAGGGCACCCGCACGTACTCGGCTTGCCCGCCGTCGTAGCCACCGGTGGTGTGCGAGTAGCCGAAGACGCCGCCCACCAACTCGTTCGCGGTGTTCGATCGATCGCAGACGCTCGTCAGGCCGCGCTCGCAAAAGAAGCACGTCCCGCACGCGATGTTGAACGGAACGACGACACGATCTCCGCGCTTGAGGGACTCCACGCCCGGGCCGACCTCCTCGACGACCCCGGCGAACTCGTGACCGAACGTCGTGCCGACGCGCGTGTCCGGCACGAGCCCACTGTAGAGATGGAGATCCGATCCGCAGATCGCGGAGCGCGTGATGCGGAGGACGATGTCATCCGGATGCTCGATCCGCGGATCAGGCTTCGTCTTCACCTCGACCCAATTCGGACCACGATAGGAGAGCGCTCTCATGGCGCTGGGTGATGCAACGCGTGGACCCTCCGGTGCGCTCAGCTTCGAGTGCCGGGAAGCTCGCAGCCCGGTCTCCACATAGGGCAAACGCAGTCGCACAGCGAGCTTCGGTCACTCCGCTCCGCTACAAAGGTTTTCGACCAGATGTGGTTGAACGGTGCCTGGCACCAAGTGCGGGGCGAGGGGCCTCGAGGATTCCGACCCCTTCAGGAAGGACGTGCTCGTTCGCATGACAAGCCGCGCCGGCGTCTTCGCCGCCGGAGACGTACGCGCCGGCTCGATCAATCGCGTCGCCGCCGCCGTTGGCGAAGGCTCGACTGCTGGTGCAGCTCGTGCACCAATACCTCGCGCGGAAGTGACCGGTGTGGCCTCGTCTTCGCAGGCGGAGAAACGGAGGTCGCACATGGGTACGAAGCTCGAGGGAAAGAAGGTCGCATTCGTCGTGACGGACGGATTCGAGCAGACGGAGCTCACCGGGCCGCTACGGGCGCTCGAGGAGGAGGGCGCAGATTGCGACGTCATTTCGCCGAAGGAAGGAAAGGTGAAGGGCTGGCAGCACGGCAACTGGGCCGACGAGATCGCCGTCGACGTCGTCTTGAAGGACGCCGACGCGTCGAGCTACGACGCGCTCGTCCTGCCGGGCGGCGTCATGAATCCAGACAAGCTTCGCATCATCCCCGAGGTGCTCGCGTTCGTGCGCAAGGTCTTCGACGCAGGGAAGCCAGTCGGCGCGATCTGCCATGGGCCGTGGACGCTCATCGATGCGGGCTGCGTCGAGGACCGGACGATGACGTCATGGCCGTCGGTCCGCACCGACCTCGTCAACGCAGGCGCCAAGTGGGTCGACGAAGAGGTCGTCTGCGACGAGGGGCTCGTCACGAGCCGCAAGCCCGACGACCTCCCGGCGTTCAGCCGCAAGGTCATCGAAGAGATCGCCGAAGGCGTCCACGGTGAAGCGCGCGCGAAGCGCATCGCCGCACGACGCCCGGCCGCGGGCGCGGAGTGAACTCGGCCTATGTCGCGGTCATCGACGTAAGGACGGACGTAAGAGTGGACGGCGTCGTCACGCTGCGAGGCAAGGTCGACGACGAACCACCCGCGAAGCCTCGTCACAGCGCGGAGAGGAGGCGGTCGTCCGCGTAGCAGTACGCCCAGGTCTCCCCGAGCTCGCCCGACGTGATGATCGGGTGCGCCGTCGCGTGCCAGTGCCCCGTCGCGTGCCGGTTCGGCGAGTCGTCGCAACAGCCGACGTGCCCGCACTGCAGGCAGATCCGCAGATGGACCCAGGCCGAGCCCAGCGCGAGGCACTCCTCGCAGCCGGGCGGAGGTCGATGGACCCTTCGTGGCGTACGTGGCGTCGTATGCGCGCACGGCCGCGAGAGGTCGATGAGGTCGGCTGGGCTCTCGATGATGTTCATGCGTCTCGGCGCTGCATCCGGTGGACCATCCGGTGCGGAGCCGAGCGCCGTGGCATCTCGCTTGCTGCGTCCGCGAGGAGCGCGCGCGGAGAGGCGGAGAGAAGAAGCAGGAGAGGGGTCGACCATGGGCACGACGAGCACGAGCCGGACCGAGAGCACGACGTTGCAGAAGCAGATGGCCGGCTGGGCGATCGAACGCTTCGGCGATCTGCGGCGCGACCGTGCGCTTCTCTCGCTCGAGAAGCTGCCGGTGCCCAAGGTCGAGAAGCACGACGTGCTGATCCGAATGTACGGCGCCGAGATCGGCGACTGGGACGCGCTGGTCGCGAGCGGCGAGTGGTCGGTCGAGCGCTCCTTCCCGATCGTGCTCGGGCTCGCGGGCTCCGGCACCGTCGTCGCCGTGGGCAAGGACGTCGTCGGTATCGAGAAGAGCGACCTCGTCTGGACCTACAGTCATCCCCTGTCTCACCGGGGCTGCCGGTCACATCATCACAACGGCTCGTGGGCGGAGTACATGCTCGTGCCCTTCCGCCGAGTCGCGCTCGCGCCGACGTCGATCGATCTCACCTACGTGGGCGGCGCTCCAATCGTCGGCCTGACCGCGCACGAGACCATCGTCGACATTCTTCAGGTCGAGAGGCACGACGTCGTCCTCATCACCGCGGCGGCGGGAGGCGTCGGCCATCTCGCCGTCCAGCTCGCCGCGCGCCGTGGAGCGCACGTGGTCGCGATCGCGCGCAAGCAGAACCACGAATTCTTGCGCGACCTCGGGGCGGAGATGCTCATCGACTACGCGGAAGAGGACTTCGTCCACGCGACGCGCAAGCTGTTCCCCGAAGGCGTCGACAAGGCGCTCAACGGAGTCGAGGGCGCGACGGCGAACAAGGTAGTACAGGCCGTGCGCCCGCGCGGTCACGTCGTCGACCTCACGGGCTCCGCGACGCGGGTGCTCCCGGCTGGCCGTGTCGACACCGACTACGTCGTCCGTCCCAACCGCGTCCGCCTGGCGACGCTCGCGCAGATGTTCGATCGCAAGGAGCTGAAGCTCGAGGTCGCGCACAAGGTCGCCTTCAAGCACGCTCCGCGCGCGCTCGCCGAGGTGCTCGCGAAGCAGGTCCGCGGCGTCCTCGTGCTCGAGATCCCGTAGCCGCACGAGATGCGACGAGCCTGTGCGGTCCCTTGGCGTCGCGCGTGCTCCCTCGCGTCGCGGAGGCCGTCATGGTCGAACAGCGCGCCGAGACAGCGCAGCCGACAGCCCCTCGCGCCGAGCCGCAATCGCGCGAAGACGCGGCCGCGTTCCTGTTCGCCGACATCAAGAGGCACGCGGCGCCTCCGTCGAACATCAGTCCGCAAGACGCCATCCGCTCCGTCATGTGCACGTTGATCCAGCACGTGTCTGGCGGCGAGGCTCGGCACTTATGGAACACATGCACACCGAGTCGCCCTTTCTCTTCGATCTCGACGGAACGCTGGTCGACAACGTCTACGAGCACGTTCTCGCATGGCTCGCATGGAAGGAGGCGCTCGATGCCGAGGGAATCGATCTGGCGATATGGCGCATCCACCGACGAATCGGGATGAGCGGTGGCCTGTTCATGAATCAGCTGCTCCGCGAGACAGGGGGTCGAGATGAGCACCGAGCGCGTGCAGCGTCTAGGGCGGCGCCATGACGAGGCCTACCGGGGACGGGCGAGCCTCGTCCTTCCGCTTCCCGGCGCCCGAGCGCTCCTCGATTGGCTCACACGGACGAGTATCGCCTGGGCGATCTCAACCAGCGGGAGGATGGAGACCGCCAGCGTAGGCATTCGCGCGCTCGGGGTGGACCCGGCCGAGCCGCATGTGGTGACGCGCGACCAGGTGAGGTACGGAGAGATCCCGATCTCTTCGTCACCGCTGCGGAGCGCCTAAAGCTGCCCGTCGCCGCGGCGGTCGTCGTCGGCGACAGCTCTGGGACATGCTCGCGGCCAGTCGATGTCGCGCTCTCGCCGTCGGGCTCTTGAGTGGCGGGTATGGCTCCGAAGAGCTCCGGCAAGCAGGCGCGATCCGCGTCTACAGGACCCGCCGATCTCCTCCGACACATCGACGAGATCGGCGGCCGTCACTGAGCAGGGAGATCTCCGAGACCGACGCGATGACCGTCGTCTCGGTAACGCGTGGCACGGCGCGTCCTCGATCAGCGAGGCCACGTCGAGGCTACCGCGCCGGCCGTGCGCTGTTTCGTCGCCAAGGAGTTGCCGATGCGCCCGGATCGAATGACCACGAAGAGCCATGAGCCTTTCCACGGCGCAGCGGATCTCGCCAGCCGTAAAGCTAACCCGGAGATCACGCCGGAGCATCTCGTCCTCGCGATGCTCGAGCAGGAGGGCGGCGTCGCGCCCCCGATCTTCCAGTCTTCCAGAAGGCCGGAGGCGATCCGGACGCGCTCGTCGAGATCGTCGAAAGGGAGCTCGAGAGGCTCCCGCGCGTGAGTGGCGGAGCGAAGCCGACGCTCTCGCGCCGGACGATGGAGAGCATCCGTCGCGGCGAGGACGAGGCGAGAAACCTGAAGGATGACTTCATTCGATCGAGCACTTCCTGCTCGCGCTGACCAAGCACGATCGAAGGCCTGATGGCTTCGCCGACCAGCTCTTCTGCTGCGCGACCCGGTCCATACATCTCCGTGCTATCGATCAGGGTCATCCCGAGACCGAGACGTAGCGACGCGAGCTCCTCCTGCCTGGGCCGAGGATCCCCGGGCCTCGCTTTGCTGGAAGCCGCGCTTCCAGACGTCGTGGCACGACGGGTCGAAGCCCGGCTGGCCAAGGATCTCACGAAGAGCAACGAACACGAGCTGCCCGGTCGGATCGCGGAAGAGCTGACGTCGTGAGCATTCCAAGGGACAGCTCACCGCCGGGCGACGCGCGGACACTGACCATGCTCATACATCGCTGTGGCTCGGGGCACCCATGTTGCAGCCGCCCTTCGCACTGGAGGTGATGACATGAAACTCGTTCGCACCGTGATGTTCCTTGCCTGTGCGGTGACGGTATTGGGCTGCAAGCAAGACAAGACGGGAACGACATCCACAACCGGCGCAGCTGAGACGACCAGCGGGGCGACGCCCGTGCGGTACATGGCCGCGACCGCGCGCATCACCGGAGCACGTTGCGACCGTGAGGTGGCATGCAGTCAGGTCGGCGCGAAGAAGCGCTTCGAGACGCGTGACATCTGCACTCGAAATGAAGGCATCAGGACGCAGGACGAGCTGAAGGCTGCCGCCTGCCCGAACGGGGTCGACGAAAAGAAGCTCCACACGTGTCTCGAGATGCTCGCGAAACAGGACTGCACGAAACTCGTCTCGTCGCTCCAGAGTATCGACGAATGCACGACGGCAACGCTCTGTCTGGCCTCCGCGCCGTAAGGGCCTCCGACGTGCCGGGGCATTGCAGGCCCCCTTCGAAGCAGGTCGCTCGACCCTTGATGACTGGACGTTGGCGGCTCGCGCTTCGCATCACGACCCGGAAGAAGGAACGCCACCATGAGCACGACCGTCGCCGACTTCGTCCTAAAGCGCCGCTGCGCACGAGCTCCACGAGATGATCGACGAACGGCGGTCGCGGCCGTCCCGCTCATCCCTGAGTGTACGCGCACGGAACGTGCACCGATCGCCAAGAGCCCATGCCTCGAGCGAAGCGGAGGCTCGAGCAAGGAAGGAGCTAGCCGTGGACACGACGACGTTCTTCGAAGCGCGAAACTGGTGGGCTTACGTTCTACGCGGCATCGCCGCGGTCGTCTTCGGCCTGCTGACGTGGATCTTCCCGAGCATGGCGCTCCTCACACTCGTGCTGTTGTTCGGAGCCTACGCGCTCGCCGACGGCGTATCGGCGATCGTCGCAGCGTTCCAGAGGACCGTTCGCGAGTCCCCGCGGTGGCTGCTCGTCGTCTACGGGCTCGTGAGCATCGCCGCGGCCGTCATCGCCGTGCTCTACCCGGGAATCACCGCGCTCGCGCTCGTGCTGCTCATCGCGGCACGCGCGATCGTGACCGGCGCGATCGAGATCGCGGCGGCCGTCCGCCTGCGCAGGTCGGTGCAGGGCGAATGGCTCCTCGCGGCGAGCGGCGTGCTCTCGATCGTCTTCGGCGTGCTACTCTTCCTCTTCCCAGGGCCCGGCGCCCTCGGGCTGCTGCTCTGGATCGGAGCGTGGGCAATCCTCCTCGGCGGCCTCCTGATCGCGCTTGGCATCCGGCTGCGCCGCATGAAGCAGCGGGGGCTCGGCCCGACGCTGCCCGTCCCTGCGGAAGGGCTCGCCGGCAGTCACTGACGTCGTCCACGACGCGGTGAGCATCTACGTCGTGGACGGCTGAGGCATCGCTCGCTCCGCCGCCGTCGGGAGCCGCGGCGTTCGCGGCCCACGAAGGAGGCACGAGCGTGATCCTGGCTTGGCCAGGCAAGGCGATGACGCCGACGATGATGCTCAGTGAGGATTCCGCCCATCGTAATCACGGGTATCCCGCGGCTGCCGGGAGATGTGTCGATCGACGTCGGCTCGGTTCGCATTTGGCTCCCGATCGGCACCTCGATCTTGCTCGGCATCGTGCTGACCTCGGCCTCGCGCTCTTGGCCCGGCTCCACCCACCCCGCGGCGCCCTGACGACGCCTCGTCGTCAAGTCAGGGCGAGTCGGTGGTGTGCTCAAAGAGCTTACGGGCGTGTCCAAGGCGGTTGTTTTCTTGGAAGCGTTCGTCGCCGCGCCCCGCAGCCATGTCACATGCCCCTCAGGTACTCGTGAACGACCTGAACGGCCATTGCGCCCTCGCCGACCGCCGATGCCACTCGTTTGACGGACCCGGACCTCACATCGCCGGCGGCGAACACGCCCGCGCGCGTCGTCTCGAGCAAGAACGGAGACCGCCCGTATGACCACCGAGGCGACTGCGCGACTGCGATGCCGGTCTTGACGAAGCCCTTCTCGTCCTTCTCGATCTCGGGTGGCAGCCAGTCCGTTCGTGGGACCGCACCGATGAAGCTGAAGAGAGCGGATGTCTGAATCGTCCGCACCTCACCGGTCTCGTCGTTTACGACCTCGACGGCTCGAAGCGACTCTTCGCCGAGCATCCGCCGGCTCCTTGTCTTCAAGAGCACCTCGATGTTCTCGGTTTGCTCGATCCGCTTTGCCAGGTAGCTCGACATGCTCTTGTAGAGGCTGTCACCGCGCACGACGACGTAGACCTTTCGCGCGATGCTCGCGAGGTAGACCGCGGCTTGCCCGGCGGAATTTCCGCCGCCGACGACGACGGCGACCGACCCGCGGCAGACCGGCGCCTCCACGGGTGTCGCCGCGTAATAGACGCCGCAACCTTCGAAGCGCTCGCATCCTTCGGCCTCGAGCCGCCGGTATTCGGCGCCGCTCGCGATGAGCAGACATTTCGCCGAGGTCGTCTCGCCGGCGTCGTCTTCGAGCACCGCGTAGCGACTGTCGAACGAGAGTCGTACGACGGTCACGGCGACCGGGATGCATGCGCCGAACTTCGCGGCTTGGACCGTTGCGCGCTCTGCGAGCTCTCCGCCCGTGATGCCCGTCGGGAAGCCAAGGTAATTCTCGATGCGCATGCTGGAGCCGGCTTGACCGCCGGGCCCAGTGCGCTCGAGCACGAGAGTGTCGAGCCCTTCCGACGCGCCGTACACCGCGGCGGCGAGACCCGCGGGCCCGGCGCCGACGACCACGAGATCGTAGACCTTACGCTCCAGCGGCTGTCGGATCCCGAGGGCCGCCGCGAGCTCCGCATTCGACGGATTGCGAAAGACGCGATCGCGCCCGAGCGCGACGATGGGCGTCTCGGCTTCGGTCACTCCTAGCCGCTCGAAGAGCGTCTTCACCGCCGGCTCCTGCTCGAGATCGAGCGTCGCGAACGGGACCTGGTTCTTGGCGAGGAACTGGCGGATCCGGAGCATGTCCCTCGAGTGCCGCGAGCCGATTACCCGGGGACCGGCGAAGGTCTCCTGTTCGGCGAGGAGCTGCCGCCGCGCGATGAATGCCTGGAGGATGCGGTCGCCGAGCACGGGCGAGCGACTGATGATCTCGCGCACGCTCGACGCCGGCGGCGCAGACACCTCACATTCGCTGCGAGCGACGATTGTCACGAGCGATGCTGCGCCCGTGAGCCCGGTCACCTCACCCGTGAACTCTCCTGGACCGAGGATCGCGATCGTCTTCGGCTCGTCGCCGGACTCGTCGAGCACGGCGAGCTGTCCGGAGACGACGAGAAGGAACTTCGACTCGCGAACGCCAGCGCGAATCAGCACGTCCCCGTCGCGGTAGCGCTCGAGCGGCGCCCTCGTGCACCGAGCAACCTTCTCGATCTCTTCGGGAGTGAGCTTCGGGAACGCGACTGCACGCAGATCATGGGTGGTGGCCATGGCTCAGGACCGATTTCGGAGACCGCGCGCTGGCTGAAGCAAGCGGGTGGCCTGGAAGGTTCGTGCAAGTGCGGGGCCGCGGGAGCCGCGCGCGCAGAGCTCGGCGCGGAGCGCCGTCGAGGTCCCCCCTCACGAGTGCAGGGGCGCGTTCGCCGACGACGAGCCGACGGCGATGGGGGTTCGTCCGCCTCATGCATAGCGGTTACGCTCGGAGGGCGCGCTGCACGGCCGTGCTCGGGGTCCAGCGCGGACTGTCGGGAGGTGGACGTCGTGCTCGAATGCACGGGAGCTCCGCAAGCAATCTTCGGGTGATCGCCGCAACGCGGCCGAACGCCATCGTCTGCCTCCTCGGCGTCTCGTCCGTGGGCAGACGGTGCCGGTGAACGTCGGCGAGTCGACCGGCAGATCGTCCTCGAGAAGCGCGACGCCGAGCGCTTTTCGTCCCCCCGCCGGCGATCTACTCGCGGAACGTCGTGATGACGGCCTTCACGTCCCGTCCCTCGATCTCTTCCCGCCAGCCGATCGAGCAGCTTCTTCCGCGTGCTCATCCTCGAGAGCCAGCGGCGGTCGGGCCTCCAGCACGCGCCTCCGCCGCGTGCCGGTAGTGCGAGAGGTTTGCGTTGACTGCTCCCGGTCGGACCGCCGATGAGCTCCGACGCTGATGCGCTCGCGAGGACCGTCGTCTCGACCTGCGGCGTTGGGAGGCAGACGGCTTGCATCGCAGGATGCGTCTCACGAAGGAGTGCAAGATCATGAAAGCCTACGAGCTCGTTCCCAGGGAGGGGCTGAAGATGGTCGAGCGTCCGTCGCCCGAGGTCGGCCCATACGACGCCCGTGTCCGTGTCCGCGCGGTGTCGCTCAACTACCGCGACGTCTCGATGCTCGAGGGGACCTACCCGGTGCCTCCCACCAAGCCGATCATTCCCACCTCCGACGGAGCCGGCGAGGTCGTCGCTGTCGGATCGAAGGTGAGGCTGGTCGCTGTCGGCGATCGCGTCGCGGCGAACTTCTTCCCGTACTGGCTCGACGGACAGCTCACCGAGGAGCGCATGCCTGCGCTCGGCGGCGAGCTCGACGGCATGCTCGCCGAAGAGGTCGCGCTCCCCGAGACCGCGTGGGTGAAGCTCCCGCCATCGCTCTCGTTCGAGCAGGCGGCGACGCTTCCGTGTGCAGGTGTGACGGCGTGGAACTCGCTCTTCGAGGCGGCGAACCTCGGGCCGGGCGACACCATCCTCACGCAGGGAACGGGCGGCGTCGCGACGTTCTCGCTGCAGCTTGCACGAGCGACCGGTGCGAACGCGGTCGTGACGTCGGGCTCGGCGGAGAAGCGCGCCCACCTCGAGAAGATGGGCGCGATGGCCACGATCGACTACCGCGCGACGCCGAAGTGGGGAGCGACCGTACGCGAGGCGACCCGCGGGCGGGGCGTCGACGTCGACGTCGAGACCGCCGGGGCCACGCTCAACGAGTCCATGATCGCGCTCCGCCACGGCGGGACGCTGAGCCTGGTGGGCTTCCTCGCCGGGACGGCCGCGCCCGTGGATACGGCTCGCATCCTGTACCAGAACATCCGTGTCCACGGCGTCTACGTCGGCTCGGTCCGGATGTTCGAGGACTTCCTACGCGCGATCGAGGCCAACGAGATCGAGCCCATCATCGACAAGGTCTTCCCGTTCGCAGAGGCCGAGGCTGCATACCGCTACCTCGCGAGCGCCAAGCACTTCGGCAAGGTCGTCGTTCGTGTGGACTGACGCTCTGCAGCTCGCGGGGGCGCGCGCGAACGGAGCCGCGTGCGAGACCGCGAGCTTCAGCTCTCGTGGTCAGACATGCCCCGCGAGCGGGCACGGCCGGCGCCCACCTCGCCGTTGTTCGGAGCGCCCGATCAAGCTCGAATTGAAGGCGCAGGTGACCGAGATCGCGGCATAGTCACCCTGTCCACCCTGTCCACCGACGCGGGTGAACTTCATACGTCCTGTGCGAAATACGGCGGTGCCGGGGTGGAATCTGCTGCCGTGCCCGTGCCCGGCAGCTCAGTCCGCTTTCGACGCCTGCTGGGCTGGAGTGACAGACTGTCCCCATCGCCAGGAGCGCACCGAGGTCGGCACGCGCGCGCTGCTCCTCCGTTACGGCGGCGAGGCCGTGAACCAACAGGCATGTCCTGCGGATTCCTCACGCATCACGTTCGGCGGACGCTTGCCGCTGCGGGTACGCGAGTCGCATGAAGACACCGGAACGTCATTGGTCAGAGACGGGCACCTCCTGGATTTGGCAACAACAGTCCGGACCGTGAGGGCGCCTGTCAGAGGCTACGAGTCGGAAACGGCACAGATCACAGGAGACAGTCCCATGGTGACAGCGGAGATCTCTCGGCCGACCGAGCGAACGACGCAACAACAACGCGGCGTGCTCAGGTCCGTCAACCCTTACAACGGGCAGCTGCTGAAGACGTTCACAGAGATGTCTGACGATGAGATCGACGGCGCGATCGCGAGAGCTCACGAGCGGTTCCCGTCTTGGCGCCGCCTGGCGTTCCCCGAACGTGGCGCCCTGCTCCGACAGGCGGCTCGGCTATGCCGTGAGCGCCGGGAAGAGCTGGCGAGGGCGATGTCGCTCGACATGGGCAAGCGCATCGTCGAGGGCCGCCATGAGGTCGATCTGTGCGCGCGGATCTTCGACTACTACGCGGAGAATGGTGAGCAGTTTCTCCAGCCGCAGACGATCCCCTCGCCGGCCGGAGACGGCACGCTGCTGAGCCAACCCCTCGGCGTGATCCTCGGCATCGAACCGTGGAATTACCCCTTCTACCAAGTCATCCGCTTCGCGGCGCCGACCCTGATGGCTGGCAACGTCGTGCTCCTCAAGCACTCGTCGACTGTCCAGCAATGTGCCGCGGCCGCCGCTACGCTGTTCCGCGATGCCGGCTTCCCCGAGGGGGCGTTCACGAACCTCGTCATTTCTCCTCGCCTCGTGAACAGGGTCATCGATGATGATCGGGTACAAGGCGTGTCGTTCACGGGCAGCGACGACGCCGGAGCCAGAGTCGGGGAGAGAGCCGGAAAGAACGTCAAGAAGGCGATCCTCGAGCTGGGCGGCAGCGACCCGTTCGTGGTGCTCGAAGACGCCGACCTGGATCTGACCGCCGAGAGGGCGGTCTGGGGGCGCATGACCAACATGGGTCAGTCGTGCGTTGCCTCGAAGCGCTTCATACCAGTCGAGTCGGTCAGCGAGACCTTCATCGAGAAGTTCAAAGCGAAGATGGCCTCGCTGAAGATGGGCGATCCGCTCGACGACTCGACGGAAGTCGCGCCGCTATCCACTGTGAAAGCAGCGGCCCTCCTCGAGGATCAGGTGAAGCGCTCCGTCGCTGCGGGAGCGAAGATCATCTTGGGCGGGAAACGCCCCGACCCGAACGGAGCGTTCTTCGAGCCGACGATCCTGACGGGCGTGAAGCCGGGGATGCCCGCCTACGACGAGGAGCTCTTTGGCCCGGTCGCGGCGGTGATCACCGCCCGTGACGAAGCCAAAGCGATCGAGGTCGCCAACGACACCAAGTACGGGCTCGGCGGCTCGGTCTACACACGCGACATCGCGCGCGGGCGTCGCGTCGCGGCGGAGATCGAGGCAGGCATGGTGTTCATCAACCATCCGGCTTGGATCTACGAGGACATGCCGTTCGGCGGGATCAGGAAGTCCGGCTACGGTCGGGAGTGCGGTGAGCTGGGCATCCACGAGTTCGTGAACAAGAAGCTCGTCCGGGCCCTGCAGTAGCAGGTCGCGGCTTTCGAGACGGAGCACCGAGCTATGGCAAAAGCGAAGATGATCGGCATCGACCTCGGCACGACGAACAGCGTCGTGGCTGTCATGGAAGGCGGAGAGCCCAAGGTGCTCGTCAACGAAGAGGGCGCCCGGATTACTCCAAGCGTCGTCGCATGGGACGACAAGGGGGAGATCCTCGTGGGTCAGATCGCCAAGCGTCAGGCGATCACGAATCCCGAGAACACGATCTTCAGCGCCAAGCGGTTCATCGGCCGACGTTTCGAAGAAGCCAGCGGCGAGCTCAAACGCATCCCTTTCAAAATCGTCCGTGGCGTGAACGGCGAAGCAGCTTTCTCCATTCGCAGCAAGATCGTGACGCCACCTGAAGTGAGCGCCAAGGTGCTCCAGAAACTGAAGAGGGCTGCCGAGACATATCTTGGCACGACGGTGACCGACGCGGTCATCACGGTCCCGGCGTACTTCAACGACGCGCAGCGGCAGGCGACGAAGGATGCGGGGCGCATCGCTGGGCTCGAAGTCAAACGCATAATTAACGAGCCCACGGCGGCCGCACTGGCCTATGGCCTCGACAAGAAGAAGGACGAGGTCATCGCCGTCTACGACTTCGGCGGCGGCACCTTCGACATCTCCATCTTGGAGGTCGGAGACAACGTCGTTCAGGTCATCGCGACGAACGGCGACACGCATCTCGGCGGCGACGACATCGACAATATCGTGATGGATTGGATCATCGCCGAGTTCAAGAAGACGTCCGGCCTCGACTTGTCGAACGACAAGATGGCCGTCCAGCGTTTGAGAGAGGCGTCCGAGAAGGCCAAGATCGAGCTCTCCAGCGTGCAAGAGACGTCGATCAACCTGCCGTTCATCACGGTGGGGCCGGGCGGCCCTGCGCACCTGGAGATGCGGCTCTCGCGAGCAAAGCTCGAGCAGATGATGGCCCCGATCGTCGAGCGGACGATGGTGCCATTGAAGCGCGCGCTCGAAGACTCCAAGCGTTCGGTAAAGGACATCGCAGAGGTGGTGCTCGTCGGAGGCTCGACGCGCATCCCACTCGTCAAGAAGACGGTGAGCGAGTTCTTTCGAAGAGAGCCACACCAAGGCGTGAACCCCGACGAGGTCGTCGCCGTCGGCGCGGCCGTCCAGGCCGGCGTCCTCACAGGTGAAGTCGGCGAGGTGGTCCTCCTCGACGTGACGCCTCTCTCCCTTGGCATCGAGACGCTCGGTGGCGTGATGACGACCATGATCCCGAGGAACACGACGATCCCGGCGCAGAAGCAGGAGGTCTTCTCGACCGCGGCGGACAGTCAAACCTCGGTCGAGGTCCACGTGCTCCAGGGTGAGCGGACCGAAGCCCGCTACAACCGCACGTTGGGCAAGTTCCACTTCGAGGGGATCTCGCCCGCGCCGCGCGGCGTTCCGAAGATCGAGGTCAGCTTCGACATCGACGCGAACGGGATCCTCTCCGTGCGTGCGAAGGACACGGCAACCGGCAAGGATCAGAAGGTGACGATCACGGCGCACTCCGGGCTGAACGAGAAGGACATCAAACGCATGGTGAAGGAGGCGTCCGAGCACGAGAAGGAAGACCAGGAACGGCGTCAGCAAATCGAGCGCCGCAACACGCTCGACACCCTCTGCTATTCGCTCGAGAAGACGATCCACGAGAACCACGACAAGCTGCCGGCGACGGACCTGGCAGCGCTCGAATCGCTCATCAAGGAAGGGCGCGACGCGGTCGCGAGACAGGACGACGTGCTCGTTCGAGGCGCGCTCGAACGCCTTCAGCAAGGGTCCCACCGCATCGCGTCGATGCTCTATCAGGGCGTTCCCGGTGGAGCCCCGCCACCTGGAGCGGCGCCGCCTCCTCGAGAAGCAGGGAAGGAGCAGGTCATCGACGCGGAGTTCGAGGACACGCCGAGGTAGTCATGTTCTCGCGGCTCAACGCGGATCCGTCGCGGAGATATTGTGATCGGCCACTCCGATCCGGAAGATCTGCGGCCAGAGGTTCGGCAGCAGGAAACTTCGTGAGCCGAGGGCGGGCGGCTACGACGTAGAGGCGCCGATAGGACGAAGGCCAGGAGCGGCAACTCCCGGCCTTCAATGTCGAGCGAGGACGCGTCGACCGACGCAGATTCGCCCGAGATGAGCTCCAAGGCAACAAGTCGGCGCACGCGAGGACGTGCCCGACCAAAGGCTTGCGGTTTGTGCGCTCTGCATGGCGCTGTTTTCGATCTGCCGCCGATGCGATCGAGGCAACGTCTACTGCGGGCTCACGTGCCGGCGCACGGCTCGTAGGGCGATCTCCCGCGAGGCCCGGAGGCGTCATCGCCGATCGGAAGAAGGCCGGCTCGATCACCGGGACCACGAGCGCGCCCGGCGTCGGCGCGTGGGGGATCCGGGTCCCGGGAAGTTGACCTGGTCGAGGACGCTCGACGAGCCCGATCGCGCGCGCGTCTCCATGGCGGAGTCCGACGTCTCGACGGGCCAGGTCAACGATGAGCGACACGATCACGGTCACAATCGCGCCGGAGCCCGACCGGGTTCGGGTGCTGGCGACGACACCGTCGCACGACCTTCTGCAAGCGATTCTCGGCCCGATACGGACAGCGCACCCACGAGCGGTGGCGACCTTGCTCGAAGGTCTCGCCCTTTGGCATCAGCGCCCGCTGTCCGTTGTGCTCGCTGCGGACGACGCGGACGATGGCACCGCCTTGGGCCTCTGCGACGCCCTCGGAGACGGGCGGACGCTGCACTACGAAGTCGGCCTCGCGTTCCCGGATCGCGTCGCGCGCGGCCGCCGCCGACGTCGTGAGCTCCGAGGGCTCGGCAGCTTTCGGGACATGCGCGAGCTGGCACTGTGGGGGACGCGATGACGGTCGGACCGGCCGTCACCGCCGAGATTCGGCGGCTCTACTACGGAGAGCACTGGAAGCGAGGCACGATCGCCGCGCAGCTCGGCGTCCACTTCGATACCGTGGCGCGCGTCCTCGGCAGCGTCGGTCCGAAGGCCGGCACGCCGCGTCCGGATGCGCGCGTCCTCGAGCCGTACATGCCGTTCGTCGATGAGACGCTCGCGCGCTATCCGAAGCTCGTCTCGACGCGCATCCACGACATGCTCATCGAGCGCGGCTACGAGGGCAGCCTTCGCACGCTTCGCCGGTACGTTCGCGTCGCGAGGCCCGCGCCGCGCAATGAGGTCTTTCTGCGCGTCGAGACGTTGCCAGGCGAGCAAGCGCAGATCGACTGGGCGCACGTCGGCTCGCTCGCGGTGCCCGGCGGCAAGAGGCCGCTCTGGGCGTTCGTTATGGTCCTCGCGTACTCCCGCGCGATGTGGGCCGAGCTTGTCGTCGACATCGGCGTCGAATCGCTTCGTCGCTCGCTCGTTCGAGCTTCGGCCTCCTTCGGAGGATCGCCACGCCAGTGGCTCTTCGACAACACCAAGGCCGTCGTCATCGAGCGCTCCGGTGACGCCATTCGGTTCCATCCCGACCTCCTCGACCTCGCTGCGCGCCTTCACGTCCAGCCGGCGCTCTGCCGACCGAGACGGCCTCAAGAGAAGGGCAAGGTCGAGCGCGCCATACGCTACCTAAAGGACCGCTTCTTCGCGGCGCGATCGTTCCACTCCATCGCCCACGGCAACGCGCAGCTCGCGGAGTTCTTCAAGAGCGTCGCGCATGAGCGGCCGCACCCGCGATGGCCGGACCGCCGCGTCATCGATGTCCTCGACGAGGAACGCCCGCGCCTCCTGTCACTCCCCGATCCGCTTCCCGAAACAGACTCCGTCGTCCCGGTCCCCGTCGACAAGTCCGCCTTCGTGAAGCTCGACACGAATCGCTACTCCGTCCCACCCACGTATGCTCGGCGCACGCTGACCATGGTCGCCAACGACCAGGTCGTGCGCTTCGTCGACGGCCACGATGAAGTCGCCCGTCACTCGCGCTCGTGGGGACGACATCAGACGTTCGAGCTTCGCGAGCACCGCGCCGCCATCATCGAGGAGAAGAGAAAGGCTCGCGCTCTGAAGGGCCGGGAGCGCCTCCGCGTCGAGGTCCCGCAGATCGACGCTCTCCTCGAGCGCTGGGTCGACGCCGGGCGAAATCTTGGCTCGATGGTCGCCTTCACGATTCAGCTCCTCGACGCCTACGGGGCTGCCGTCCTGAGAGAGGTCGTCGCTGACATGATTGCTCGCGGTACCCACGACCGCGGGGCGATGGCGATCCTATGTGAGCAACGGCGCAAGCGCCGCTCCGGCCCGGCGCCGCTCGTTCTTCAGCTCGCCGACCATGTCATCGAGCGCGACGTCGTCCCCCACGATCTCGGGGGCTACGATGAGTGAGACCACCGACCTCGTCGAGCTTCTTCGCAAAATCGGCATCCGCGCATCGCGCGAAGCGATCGACGCATTCCTCGTCCATGCGGCGAAGACGAAGGCGTCGCCCGCCCAGGTCACTGAGCAGCTCTGCACCCTCGAGCAGCGCGAGCGCGAGGCGCGGAATCTCGAGCGGCGCGCGAAGATGGCGACACTCGGCACACCGAAGGCGCTCGATCGGTTCGACTGGAACCACCCTCGGTCGATCGAACGCGAACTCTACGAGCATCTGCACTCCTCGCTCGACTTCATTCGCCGCGGCGAGAACGTTCTCCTTCGTGGGCAGGCCGGCGTCGGCAAGACGACGCTCGCACAGAATCTCGGCCTCCGCGCGCTCGAGCGCGGGCACACCGTCCGATTCTGCACGCTGCCGGCGGCGCTCGCCGATCTACTCCGGCAGGAGTCGATCCCGGCCACCGAACGACGCCTCCGCCGCTACACCGCTCCAGACCTCCTTGTGCTCGACGAGCTGGGCTACGTGCCGTGCGACAGCCGCGCGGCCGACCTGCTCTTTCACATCATCAGCCGAAGGCACGAGACGAGAGCCATCGTGATCACGACCAACCTCGCCTTCAAGCAATGGGGCTCCGTCTTTCACGATGCGTCGTGTCTCGGCGCTCTCGTCGATCGCTTCGCCCAGCACTGCCACGTCATCGACATCGACACCGACTCCTGGCGTCACAAGGAAGCGCTCAAGCGCGGCAAGGGCCGCAAACCGAAGAGCGACGACTGACCGATCGCGACCTCGAGACGGCGCTGCCGCGCCGCCCCGAGGTCGCGTCCGATTCTTCCGTTTTGATGTGGCCGGCTACACGAGGTCTCTCCGCTCGACAAGCAAGCCGTCGCGCTCACGCCGACGCAGCTCGGACAGTGCCTCGAGCGAAGGGACCGACGAGCCAACGTTCGCCAGGACGGTATAAACGTTGCGCTGCGGAGCACATGGCCGAAGGGGTCGCGACAGCTCATCTCTCGCGACCGAGCACGAGCATAATCGGCCTGAACGCTGCCAACTTCTTCCTCGCAGAGGTCGTCGGCGTCGTCCTCCCGTTCTTGAACGCCCTGCTGCGCGAGCGAGGCTGGCGTTACGACACGATTGGAGTCGCGACATCGACCGTCGGACTCGGCGTCTTCCTGTTCCAGACGCCAGCAGGAATGATCGTCGATCGTGTTCGAGCGCGCCGCCTATTGCTCGCGTTGGCCTCTATCGTGCTCGGCTTTTGCTTCGGCCTCATCCCCATCGCCGCGACATTCCGAGCGGTCATCTTCCCGCTGCTGTTCGTTGCTGGCCTAAGCCAAGCTTTCTTCCAGCCGCTTCTTGGGGCACTGGCGCTCGCGCTCGCCGAACACGACGGCATGAGCCGCATGATGGGCCAGAATCAGGCGTGGAATCACGCTGGGAACATCGCCGCCGCACTTGGGGCGATGGTGCTCGCCACGACTTTCGGCATCGAATCGATCTTCCTGGCGATCCTGGCCGCGTCGCTCCTAGCCGCCACTTCGACGCAACTCATCCAGCAGAAGCGCATGGTCGCCGACGCATCCGCAGAGGCACGACCAGCATCTCGCGGCTTCGTGCTCCGCGACAGGCGAGCCGTGCTCCTGCTGGTATCGACCGCGCTCTTCCATCTGGCGAACGCTCCCGTGATGCCGATGGTGGCGCTCGACATCAAGCGCCTGCACGGCACGGACGCGCAGGTGGCGGCCGTAGTCCTCATCGCGCAGACCGTGATGGTGCCCGTCGCGTACCTCGCCGGAAGACTCGGTGATCGATTCGGACGAAAGCCGGTCACGCTCGTCGGCTTCGCGGCGCTCCCTGTTCGGATCTTTCTGTACTCGCTCACCGACAAGCCAGCCGTGCTTCTTGCACTCCAATCGCTCGACGGAATCGGCGCAGGGCTCTACGGCGTCCTCGTCCCCTCGATGTGCGCCGACATCACGGAGGGGAAGGGCCGCTTCAACACACTGCTCGGGATGGTCGCGACGGCGCAGGCGCTCGGAGGCGTGCTCGGTCCGCTGGGGTCGGGCCTCGTTCTCCAACATCTCGGGTTCAAGGCCGCATTCGACACCTACGCCCTCGTCGCCCTCTTGGGGGCGGTCCTCTTCTTCTGGAAGATGCCGGAGACGAGATGCCCGCGCTGAGCACCATCGGCACCGTCGCTATCTTCATCGTCACGCTGACGCTGATCCTCGCGCCGCCACGAGGATGGCATGAGGGGTGGTGGGCTGCGCTCGGTGCGGTCGCGATGATCGCGCTAGGACTCGTGACACCAGCGCAGGCACTCGAAATGGTGTGGCTGTCGCGGAACGTGATGCTGTTTCTAGTTGCCTTGCTCCTTCTCTCCGCGCTGGTCGAATCGAGCGGGTTCTTCGAGTGGGCTGCCCTCCACGCGAGTCGCCGCGCTGGAGGCGACGGCATGCGACTCTTCCGCAACGTTTTCGTCCTTGGTGCCTTCGTGACGACGGTGCTCTCGCTCGACACGACGGCGGTGATGCTGACCCCCATTGTCGTGGCATTCGTCCAACGACTTCGGTTACCGGCACGGCCGTACATCATCGCGACGGCGTTCGTGTCGAATGTCGCCTCGCTGACGCTCCCCATCAGCAACCTGACGAACCTTCTCTTCGCGGACGCGTTCCATATTCCCTTCGGGCGATTCGCGCTGCGCATGGTGGGGCCGCAGCTCGTCGCCGCGGCTGCGACCTATCTCCTCTTGCGGTGGCGTTTTCGCAACGAGCTTCACGCGTCGTTCGACGCGCAAGGTCTCGCGGAGCCATCGTCCGTCGTGGCCGATCCGCGGTACTTTCGAGCCGCCGCGCTCGTGCTCGTGCTCGTGCTCGGCGGGTACTTCGTGACGCCGCTCTTCGGCGTCGAACCGTACGTCGTCGCGTTCGGCGGGGCTCTCGTGCTTGCGTTCCTCGGTGTCCGGCGTCGTCGCGTCGGGCTTCGGACGCTCCGGGCGATCTCGTGGGGCCTCTTCCCGCTCGTGCTCGGACTCTTCGTGGTCGTCAGGGGTCTCGAAAACCTCGGCGTCGTCACGGCCGCGTCCCTCTGGTTCTCGGGCATGGCTGGGCACTCGATGGGCCGTATCCTCATCGCGTCCGGGGCCGCGGCGGCTGCATCGAACGTGATGAACAATCTCCCGGCTGCGCTCCTAGCCCGCGACGTCCTTCAGGCTCCGGGAGTCGATCATGCCGGCGTCTTTGGCGCGCTCCTCGGTCTCAACATTGGTCCGACGATCATGCCCACGGGTTCGCTGGCGACGTTGCTCGTGCTCGACATCGCGCGAAAGAAGGGCGAAGGCGTACGTGGCTTCGAGATGATCAAGACGGGCTGGTGGGTCACCCCGCTCGTCCTCCTGCTGGCGTCGCTCACGCTCGCAGCGCTCGACGGCTGAGGGCTCCGCCAGTGGGATGGCTCACCGACGCATCGTTCCGATGCGCAAGCATGCAGCGTGCGCGGACGCGCCAGCCTCGGGCGAGCCCGTGGACGTGTGACAGCTACATCATGACCGGTCAGACACCGCGCGGATCGGTGGGCGCCAACGCATCGCGGGGCTGACCTCGCGAGGCCGGCGCGAGGGTCTCGGGGATGAAGAGCGCCACGAGCAACGTAGCGGCTGCGCCGGTCGCGGCCAGGATGGCGAACATCTGCCGATATCCGAGCCAGGCCACGAGCACGCTCGCCACCGCCGGTCCCACCGCTGACCCCGTCACGAGGGACGAGCCGACGAGGACCTGCGCGGTACCCGTGCGCGTGGGGTCGGCGATGCGGTCGGTGACCCACGCTGCGGCCATGACGGCAAACAGCGCCTGCGCAAGGCCGTCGAGGACCTGGATGAACAGCACCTGACGATGGGAACTGGCGATCGCGACGAGCGCCATACGTACCGTCATCGCGAGCCATCCAACGACGAGTACGGGATGACGACCGATTCGATCTCCCAATCGACCAGCCGGCCAGACTGCCAGCATCCAGACGATGTTGCTGATGACGAATGCGTAGGACAGGTGGCGTTCGCTCGCGGCGAGGTGGTCCTTCATGAAGAGACCGAGGTAGACACCACCTGGAGCGTTCGCGACGTGGAACAGGACCATGGCGGCGACGAAGAGCCAGATCGTTCGGTCTCGCCACCAATCCCGCGAGGTCGCGCGAGGTCGTTCGCTCGAGACGACAGAGGGGAGTCCTCGAGGCTCGTGGACGAGCAACGCGAGCGCCACTGCGCCAGCTTGACAGAACGCCACGAGCACCAGAACTGCGTCGAGGCCCCTCCACTCTGCGATAGCACCCCCAGTCAAGGCCATGAGCACCACCCCGACGGGCTTCCAGAGGCGCAGGGCGCCGAGCGCAGAACCGGTCCGGCCACCGCCCGAGAGCCGGGTCGCTTCGGCACCGGCAAGGCTTTCGACGGTGGCTCGACATGCGCCGTTCTCGGCGAAGAGGGCCACCAAGAACGCCAACCAGAAGAGGTCTCGCGCCGTCCGCAGGGCGACGGACGCGATAGCCAGTACGGCGAGCGCGACGAGCAGGAACGGTTTGCGCCGATTCACCCGGTCGGACACCAACCCGACCGGGAACTGAGCCAAGCCTGCGAGGGCGGCCAACGTCGAGATCAGGCCGACCGAGCTGGGCGAAAGACCTCGCTGCGTGAGGTACAGCGGTAGATAGGGCAGCGTGAAGCCGATGCCGGCCATACCGAAGAGGTACGAACCGTAAAGCCCGATTCGATTGCGCAGGCTCATGGCACGACTCCGATGGATCGAGCCCGAGTGTGCCGTCAGGGTGGGCGACGACCTCGGCCTTCGACAACGGCCCCCATCGTTTCGGCACCTACAAGCCACATACCATTCCGCTGACGCGTGTGACTCGCGGTGCGAGGCTTGCAAGCTGCAAGCAAGGGGGGGGGCGTTTGGAGAAACCACCATGAGCCCCGCATCTCGGCTATCTCACCATCTCTGTAGCTGGCTCGTAGGTTCTGCCGCCGCAGGGTTGGTCATCATCACGGCTCCGCTAGTGCACGCTCAGCCGCCTCTTCCGCCTGCTGTCGGAGGTCCAGGCCAGCCGCCGCCTCAACAGCAACCCACGAGCGTCCGGGGAGTCGTCGGTCAGTATCTCGTGACCCCCAACGGTAACGTGGACGGACTGTTGTTGTCCGACAACACCATCGTTCGGTTTCCGCCTCATCTCGGCGCGCAGCTTGCCAAGATCGTGAAGCCCCGCGACCGCGTGACGGTAACTGGGTACACCTGGATTCCTAAGTCCATACAGGCAAGCACGATCACCAACGAGACGACTCGCCGCTCGATCACCGATACTCCGCCGGCCCCCGGGACTCCACCGCCCATTCCGCCCGCACGGGTTGAACAGCAGCAGATGAGCGCGCGCGGAACGATCAGAGCGCTCACGCATGCTCCTGCTGGCGAGGTCGATGGTGCGGTTCTCACCGACGGCACGATCGTCCACTTCCCGCCTCACGTCGGCAGCCAGTTCGCGAACCTGCTGCGGGAAGGCCAGCAACTCGCCGCGACGGGCTACGGCGTAGCGAACTCTTATGGGCGGGGCATGGACGCCAACGCGCTCGGACCGGCCCTGGACCGGTTGCAACCTGTCAATCCGCCAGTGCCGGCACCGGGAATGCCGCCGCCTAGGTAGAGTAGACCTCGAGCCCCTGCACGTCGCTCCCCGGAACTGGCGCGAGAACGCGAGCACGAGAACCGGATCCCCGGCGCGGTGGTGTCCATTCGAGCCTTCCGGCCTGGCTTTTCCGCACTCCAGGCACCGGCTCTCGCCAGCGACGAGCCACGCGAGGTCGGTCAAGACCGGGTTGGCGCTCGTCTTCGCTCAACTCGACAGCGCGGTTGAAGGCGAACGAATTGCTACCGAGCGAGGGCCGTTGCCTCATGAGGTTTGCTACCGACGTAGCGGCCGAGGAGGTGCGATGGCGATCACTGCAGCGGCGCGACGGGAGCTCATCGAGGCGGTGGGTGTGCGATACAGAGCAGCGAGCTCCCCGGACAGGAGCCGCATCCTTGAAGAATTCGTGGCCTTGACGGGGTTCCACCGGAAGCACGCCATCAGGGTTCTGAACACCAATTCGGCGACGCTGGCAGAGCGACCGTCGGCTGACAGATTGCGGCCTCGACTCTACGACGAGGCCGTTCGTCAACGCGTGATCGTCCTGTGGGAGGCGTCCGACCGAATCTGCGGGAAACGACAGCGGGCGCTCATCCCGATTCTGCTTCCCGCGCTCGAGAAGCATGGCCACCTGAAGCTGGACGAAGCCGTCCGCACGCGCGTGCTTGCCGCTAGCGCATCGACACTCGATAGGCTGCTGCGCGAGCCCCGAGCCACATCCGGAAGGAAGAGACGTCGGGCCGCGGCCGCCGGAGGTGTCCGCAAAAGCGTGCCCGTGCGTACGTTCGCGGATTGGAAGGACCCACCGCCAGGATTCCTGGGGGCGGACCTCGACGCCCAATGCGGGGATGTCTCCGCCGGAAGCTTCGCTCACACGCTCGTCCTCACCGATGTCGCAAGCGGTTGGACGGGATGCGTCGCCCTGATCGTTCGAGAGGGCGCCCTCGTGGCGGACGCGATCGAGCGCCCTCGCGAGACGATGCCGTTCCCGCTGCGTGGGATAGACACAGACAACGGCAGCGAGTTCGTGAACGAGGTGCTGCTCGCGTATTGCAGCGACCGAGGCATTGAGTTCACACTAGCGCGTCCGTATCGAAAGAACGACCAGGCTTGGGTCGAGCAGAAGAACGGAGCAGTCGTCCGACGACTGGTCGGGTACGGGCGGCTCGAAGGCGTTGCGGCCGGGCACGCGCTCGCCCGCTCGCCCGGCTGTATTCGGGGTCGCGGCTGTTCGTGAACTTCTTCCAGCCGTCGTTCAAGCTGGCCGAGAAGAAGCGTGTCGGCGCTCGCGTCAGCAAGCGATACCACGCCCCCGAGACACCGAGTGCCCGGCTGCTCGGGAGCAACGTCATCGAGCCGGTGATGAAGGAGCGCCTTCGCGCCGTACTCGCCACACTTGATCCGCTCCGCCTGCTCGACGAGATCCGAACCGTTCAGCAGCATCTTGCGAGTCTGGCTGCCGGCGAGACCACCCACGTGCTCCCGCACCGAGACGCCGATCTCGAACGCTTCCTGAAGAGTCTCGGAGAGGCGTGGCGAGGCGGCGAGATCCGACCGACACATCGAGCTCCAGAGAAGCCCCTCCGCCACTGGTTCCGATGCTCGCCATCGACGTGAAGGGAGATTTGCCGAACGACGGACGCATTCAACGCTCCGTTGTCGCCGCGCTCTCCGAGCGTGACGGAGATCGGAGCGTGACAGAGAGAGACGAGGGCGGGCCGATACATTCAGCATGTCTTTCGCACGGACGGAAACGCCCGCTGGCATTTTGCCCTCTTGGGCCGTTCACGCCAGTGCCGATTTCGAGAGCTGGCTCGCGGCCAGTCCGAGCTGACTCTGGCCCACCTTGTGTACGCAACGTGATCTCGCAGCGTAGAACACGCAGTAGGCGGAGTTGCGGAAGCGATCGACGGCGCTTTGCGCGAGCAGGACGTCGTCGAACATCGCGAGCCACTCGGCGGTGTCACGGTTGGATGTGACGATCATCGAGCCGCAGCCGGCCTGGCTCGGATCCGGCCACGCGATCTCGGTAAGCAGCGGCCGACCCGAACAATGGGCGGAGGCGGTTTCCCTGCTCTCCGCTCCCGAGAACTCTCGGAGTGAGCAGCTTCGGTCGAAGGCTTCGGAGCCGCTTCGCCGAGAAGCTCGGTGCGGTCGCGCCCTGAGCTAGGTAGGGTTCGGGAGCTCGCGAGCGCGCCCCCTGCCGGTACACACGCCCAATGCGCGGGGCTTCGGGACGTCGGAGCCATGGCGCGATGGGTCAGCTGGGTGGCGCGTGGCGTGATCCGTCAGCACGGGGCGCCGGCAGTCAGCCCGCGTCGCCGCCTTCGTAAAGCACCACGATGGCCTTGCCGAACCCGCGCAAGAGCGCGGCGCGATCGACTACGCCGTACAGATCGACGTCCACGTTCAAGAACCGCACGGCGGCTCGTCCTGCGGATCGACGGCGCCCGCCCGATCGCTCACGATGCCTCCGTCGGACCGGTGTACAGATCGAACGCGGACCTCGTACCCATCACGTCGAGCCGCACGAGACCGTTCTCGACCCGGTACTCCCACGGCGGCTCGACGAATCTCGACCAGAGTTTCCGCCCTTCGAGATTCCAGGCCGCGATCTCCAGCTCGGCAGATATCACGACCACGTCATCGTGTCGTGCCCACGACCAGAAGCCCATCTCGGCGGCGTCTTCCCACAGCCTCTTCGGCGTTCGCAGGTCGTAAGCGAGGAGGCGTTCCCCCGCGCCGAGGAACAGGCGCCCGGTCTCGGGCACGACGAGGACGCCGGGGCAAAAGCCGGCGTCCAATCCGGGCGCATACCTCTGGACGACGACGAGGAACGGCCAGTCGTTGCCGGACCGCCTGACCTCGATCCAAGAGAGTGAGCTGTCGGGCCTGGTGACGCCGAGCTCGTCCACGAGCCCTGCGTGCTGCTTGGCGACGCCGAACGAGGCGGAAGGCAGGCCGCAACCGACCTTGAGCGAGTACCCACCGACGGAGACCTGGAACATCGGACGGGGTAGTTTGGCGCGAAGTTTGGCGCGACGCCAAAGTCGGCTCGTAAGTATGGCGGAGGAGGAGAGATTCGAACTCCCGGTGGGTTGCCCCACGGCGGTTTTCAAAACCGCTGCCTTAGACCACTCGGCCACTCCTCCAAGTACGGGTGCCTACTCTACTTCGTCTGGCCCCGTCCTCCAGAGGTTTCGTCAAGGTCGAGCTCCACCGACTTCACTTGGCCTTCCTGACGGGCTCCAAGCCGACGACGCCGCGCGCTCTGGCGGGGCTGCAGCGGGGCCACCGTCGGCGTACTCCACGGCGCCGACATGCGAGCCCGAGCTCGAGCTCGGCTCGCGAAGCCCTGGCGGTTGGGTCAGTAGGGTATGCGGCAGCCGATGACCACGTCGACGCGCCCGGACGGCGCGCCGGTGGTCGCCGAGCACGCGGTCCCACGGAGGATGACCTTCGTCAGGGCTTGCGGGTCGTCGAACGACCAGCCGTTCTCGTCCTCGTTCGGGATGGGGAGCTCGTTGACGTTGCGGTCCGTGATCGAGAGCTTCATGGAAACTCGGTCGCCGAGCTCGACGAGGTCGGCGACGGTGAGGACGGCGGCGACGAGTGAGCGTGTTCCGAGAAGGGCAGTTTCGTGCGCGGTCCCTTGTCGACTTGGGCGAGCCCACGCTTCAGCTCGAGAAGGCACGCATCGCGTCCCTGGCCGAATGAGCCTGGGCGCGTCGCGATCGGGGCGGCCGTTCTCGAGGGACTCGAGGCGCAGCGTTCCTTTTTGGTGCAGACCTTTGTAAGGAAACGGCGGCGCGCTCGTCCATCGGCGCGTGCGGGCACGTCGCTCTCGCACGCCTGAGGTTCATCACGGTTACGGACACGGCGGCCGCACCTCGAAGCGCGGTCTCCTTCGGAGGATTTTCGATGGTTCGACAGTTCGCGGTATTGGCGATCACGCTCGGTGCGTTCGCCGTGACGGGCTGCACCAGCTCGGTGAGGTTTGGCGGCGGCACTGTGCTCACGTCTTCGGTGGTGACGCCCGCGAAGGCGGCGGAGGCTCCCGTCAAGCGCGCCAAGGTGGCGAACGGGCACATCGAGATCGACGAAAAGGTGCAGTTCGCAACCAATTCGGATGCGATTCTCCCGGCCTCCGATCCGCTCCTCGACGACATCGTGGACGCGTTCAAGGAGAACCCTCAAATCAAGAAGGTGGAGATCCAGGGGCACGCCAGCTCCGAGGGTGATGCGAATCGGAACAAGACCTTGTCGAATCTCCGCGCGAAAGCCGTCATGGCAGCGCTCGCCGCGAAGGGAGTGGAGCCCTCGAGGATGACGGCAAAGGGTTACGGAATCGAAAAGCCCATCGCGGACAACAAGACCGAAGAGGGGCGGGAGAAGAACCGACGTGTCGAGTTCCTCATCATCGATCCCGCTCCGAGCGCGGAAGCCGCTGCGAAGAACTAAGGGAAGGTCGTCATGAAATCCATCAAGCTGCTCGCCGTCTCGTCGGCTCTCGTCGCTCTCACCGCCTGTTCGAGTGCGTCCCGCACTCCTGCTCAATACGCCGAGGACACGAAAAAGGCCTTCGCTGAGCATCAGGCCGAGCTTCAGGCTTGTTATGACGAGGTCGTCAAGACCACGCCGGACGCCAAGGGGACGGTCACGGTGAAGTTCTTCTGGAGCGATTCTAGCTCCGAGAAGGATGCGCGCTTCCCCACGAAGCAGGTCAGCATCCGAATCAACGTCGAAGACAAGGGTGAGGTCAACGTCGTCGCCGCGGAGACCACCGCCCCAGAACAGCTGCAGAAGTGCGTCACGGATACCGTGGTGAAGGCGCGCCTGAGGCCTGCCGGCAAGGGGATCGGCGACGGCAAGTGGACGTTCACGTTTACGCCAAAGAGCGCTCCGGATGGGACCGCCGAGGTGGACGCGACGAAGTCCTGAACCGAAACTGCTGCAGCCCAATACCTTGGGCGACGGAGCCTGACCCCGACTCGCCGGGATGGCTCCGTCGCGCCCAACATGTCGAACGCCCCCCGACGGTCGGCTCGACGTATCCGCGATGCGGTGCTGGGCGTGAGCTCCGGGTCGATGGGGAGCGTCGCTGGACTCGCGTGACAACCGACGTGCGACGTCAGCTTGGCGGGGGCGTCGGCGTGGGCGATCGCTCTCCGCCGAACGGCGTCCGGACGGAGAGATTGACGATGGCCGGGTATGTGAGTTGGCCGGGGTCGGCGCCGGGATCGTGTGAGGTCCGGATGAAGTGCTGATAGACCGGCCCCCGGCACCCGCACCGAGAGTGACGCCGTGACGCTTCCGAAGCCGTAGCTCACGTTCCCGCCCGCCAAGCGATTCATGCGCCCGACGTTGCCGTCCTGCTGGATGGCGCCGCTCCAACGCTCGGGTTGCCCGCTGAGGACGTCCTCGCCAACACCGGCGCGGAGGTTCTTCGCGACCTCGAAGTCACCCGAGAGGCCGCCCATGAAGCGGTTGCCAGCCTGGTAGCCGTACCCGTTCTCGTACTGGAACAGGAGATCTCCCGCTCGAACCTCGCGCGGCGGCGGCCGTCGAGCAGACCTCGACGTCGCGCTGCGCGGGTGAACCACGGCACCACGCCTCGACCTTCGCTCCGGTCGCCTTGCGGATTCTCCCGGTCTCGGCGCAGATCTTCTCCATCATCGCTCCGTGCAGCTCGGGCTCTCGGCCGCGTACATGAAGCGCATTTGCGTGATCCCGTCGCCCGGCTCCCAGGCGGCCTCGACCTTCAGCTCGCCCGGAGCGAAGAGGTCGGGATCTTCTTCATGCGCGCCATCGCCGCCTCGGAGTCGTGACCGAAGTCGCCTCCAAATAGCGTGTCGCGCGCCGGCAAGAAGACGAGCGTCACGATCAAGCAAGGACCGAAGCGGCGCGCCACCTCGGCGAGCGTGACACGCGCGGCGCTCGACGTTCCAGGGGCCGGTGCGAGCGTGGTCGGCACGCGCAGGCGCAAGTCGCACGTGCAGACGCGTGTGCACGCGGACCGTGGAGCTCAGAGACCGAGATCGCTCAGCCCCGGGTGATCGTCGGGGCGTCGGCCGAGTGGCCAGTGATACTTCCGCTCGCTCTCCTTGATCGGCAAGTCGTTGATGCTGGCGATGCGAAGGCGCATCAGCCCGTGCTCGTCGAACTCCCAGTTCTCGTTGCCGTAGCTGCGAAACCAGTTGCCGCTGTCGTCGTGGCATTCGTAGGCAAAGCGCACGGCGATGCGGTTCTCGTGAAAGGCCCAGACTTCTTTGATGAGGCGGTAAGCGAGCTCGCGTCGCCACTTGCGTGTGAGGAACGCCTCGATCTCCGCGCGTCCCTGGAGGAACTCGGCGCGGTTCCGCCAGCGGCTGTCGGTCGTGTATCCGAGTGCGACCTTCGCCGGGTCGCGGCTGTTCCACGCGTCTTCGGCCATGCGCGCCTTCTGCGCCGCGCTCTCGGGGGTGAACGGGGGAAGCGGCGGTCGGCTCATGGCGATCCTCCTCGAGACGGCAGACGATGGCTGCACGCGCTCGCTATCGCACGGCACGCGTGGGGGCAACGCTCGGCCCGCGCTTTGAGCCTCTCCGCCGCACGACCGGCATCGCGATCGCTTCGCTCCTCCGTCAGCGTCGTGCGCGTGCTCCTCGGAGGCGGAGGTCTCTTCCGCAGTCGATTACTCGCTGAACGACCCCGTGGAGCGGCCCCCACCTTCCTCGCGCGCGACGGAAGGGCGACCATCTCGATCGCTTGCGCCTCTGACGACTGGCGGCATCGTGCGCGGGGCGAGCACGAACGCAACGCGAGCCGCCGCCTCGAAGGCGACGGCTCGTCGTGTTCGAGCGTCCAGAGCGGTCAGAACTTGCCGGCCTGGAAGTCGCGGACCGCTTGCTCGAGCTCCTCCGGGGTCGTCATCACGAAGGGGCCGTACTGCACGATGGGCTCGCCGATCGGCTTGCCCGCGATCACGAGCGCGCGCGCGCGGCCGTCCTTCGCGCGGAGACGGACGCCGTCGCCCTTCGCGAGGACGCCGAGCTCTCCGCGGGCGAGCGTGCGCTCGCGGCCGGGAGCACCGACGATGACGTCGCCGTCGAAGGGATAGACGAAGCCGTCGTGGGTCGCCGGCACCGGCAGCTCCGCGACGCCGCCGGGCTCGAGCTCGACGTCGAGGTAGATCGGCTCCGTCTCACGCCCGGCGATCGGTCCGGTCACGTCGCCGATCTTGCCCGCGAGGACGCGGACGACTCCAGAGGCACCGTCGAGCGCGACCCGCGGGATGTCCTCCGACTGGAGATCGCGATAGCTCGGCTCACACATCTTGTCCTTGCGCGGGAGGTTCAGCCAGAGCTGGAAGCCGTGCACGAGGCCCTCTTCCTGCTCGGGCATCTCCGAGTGGATGATGCCGCGACCAGCCGTCATCCATTGCGCGCCGCCGGCGGCGAGGATGCCCTCGTGACCCTTGTTGTCACGATGGCGGAAGCGACCCGCGATCATGTACGTCACCGTCTCGAAGCCGCGATGCGGGTGATCCGGGAAGCCCGCGAGGTAGTCCTGCGGCTCGTCGGAACGGAACTCGTCGAGCATGAGGAACGGATCGAGCCGGCGAAGGACCTGCGTTCCGAGGACGCGCGTGAGCTTCACGCCCGCGCCGTCGCTCGTCCTCATTCCACGGACGCTCCTCTCGACCGTGCGATCGAACACGAGCGCGACCGACGACGACGACGTGGTGGATGCCGAGAGCGCTGCCTGAGCCATGATCTGCCTTCCTTCCGTGAACGCCTCTACCGTAAGGCGTTCGGGCGCGAGGCCAAGGCGGGCATCGGACAACCCGCTGTTGTCGCCAGCAGAACAATCGTCCGTCCGCGCGATCCAGTGAGGACCGCGCGTCGAGCCACGACGATCAGCGAAGCACGGTGCGGGTGAGCACGGGTACGGGGCGGCCGAAGATCTCTCGATACGTGCGCGCGGCGGCGGCACGGATCTCCTCGGGCGACTTCTCGAGCGCGGCGGCGGCGGAGACGAGGAAGGCGTCGTCGACACCGAGCTTCTTCCACGAGCCGAGACCGAGCTGACCGAAGAGCTCGCCGAGGACGAGCGCCGTCGCACCGCTCTCGGAGCGCGAGCGCGCGGACATCGCGGTCGCTCGACGCACGAGGAGCCAGAGCGCCAGCCGCGGCGAAGATCGGTCACGCGCAAGCGTCGCGAGCTCTCCCGCTGCGATCGCGCGATCGCGGATCGAGTCCGAGAAATAGAGAAGCTTCGGAGCGCCCGGAGCCGGATCCACGAGATCGCGATCGGCCCCGCCCGCCGCGACGCCGATCCCGCCGACGCCTGCGAGACCCGCGAGGTCGGCCGGGTCGCCGTCATCGGTGACCACGACGGCGCCTTCTTCGACGACGGCGCCGTCGCCCTCTGCTTCGTCGTCGGTGGCGAGGGCACCGGCTTCGATCGCCGCTGCGAGGGCGATGCGATGGCGCGCGGCCGCCGCGGCCCGTCGTGCGTCCTCCGCGGCACGGTACGCCTCGTCCGCGGCGCGACGCTCTTCCCTGAGCCGCTTCTCCTCTGCGAGCCGTCCGAGGAACTGCTCCTCTTCGATCTTCGTGAGCTCCGCGATCGCCGGCAGGATCGGCTTCGCGTAGAGCTTCATCCGATCGTTCGTCTGGAGCGCCTCTCCAGCGAGCTTCGCCTCGTATCCGCCCTGCCCCTTCGCGCGCGTGAGGCCGCGCACCGTCGCGGGCGACAGCCAGATGCGCGAGGTCGCGGAGATCGCGTATCCGCTCTTCGCAAGACCGACGAGCGCGTCGTTCCGAGATGCGATCGCGCTCTGGAGCTGCTGCGCATCGGCTGCCGTCACGCGCGTCGTGGTCGTGAGCTCCGTCGTGACGACGGCCGTGGCACGGCGTGCGAGATCGACGCGCGCGCCCTGGTCGGCCGCCGTGTACTCATCCGGCGCCATGGGCTTCTGGTGCGCGAGCGGCGCGAGGAGCTCCTCGACGAACTCCTCGTCCATGTGAGAGAGCGAGACGATCGTCCAGTCCTCTTGCTCACCCTTGTAGAGGGCGCTGTCGGCGAGGTTCAGGTCGTCGATGCGTCGCCCCCACGCGACGCGAAAGGGCTGGTCGTCGACCATGACGTCGGCACGCTGCTCGACCCAGTAGCTCGTCACCCAGACGCTGCGGCGACCGTTGGCGTAGGCGTGGAGCAGCGCCGGGACACGCGCATCGGCGAGACGGCGATCGAGATCGTTCAGTGCGACGACGAGCGGTCCGATCGCCTCGTCGGTGGTCGCTGCCTTGGAGCGGCTCGCGGCCGGCACCGCATCGAGGACGAGCGCGAGAGACGCGGCGCCCTCCTTCCCGATCTGCTTCTCCACCTTCTTCGAGGTGAGCTTCTCGCGGGCGGCGGCGCGAGCCTTCGCGTTGCCCTTCTGCCCGCCGTTCGCGACGAAGTCGGTGAGCGGCTCGCCGAGGGCGCTGCCGAGCGGGGTATGCGTGAAGCGCTCGTACGGCGTCGGGATGAACGACGGCGCCACGACCGCGCCGCCGACGCCGAGCACCGCGGCGAGCGTGGTCGCGACGAGCGAGGTCGTGACGGGCCAGAGCTTCCGCTTCGGACGTGGCGGCGGGACGTAGTCCTCCGGCGCTCCACGATCGACCGCAACTGCACGGTAGGCTCCCCCTCCGCGCTCGGGCGCCGGCGCCGGGGGCGGCGGGAGGAAGGGCGCCGCGAGCGCGTCGAAGGCGGCGATGACGGCGCGCTCGTCGTCGAGATCGAGCGTCGCCAGCGCGTCGGGATGGATCGAGAGGAACGCCACGCGGAGAACGTGATCGCCCGCGTTCTTCCGCGTCCGCGTGGCGGCGGCAGCCAACGCACGACGGACTCTCTTCTTGATGACGGGACGGAAGAACGGATCGTAGGCAGCGGCCGGCACCGTCGCGGCTTCGGGCAGCCCGATCTCCGCGGCACGGGCGAGGACGTCCAAGGTCGCGCGTTCGAGCATGGGAGCAGCCGCAAATGCTAGCGCGCAACCGACCTACGGCAACCCGCGAGGCCGGCTGAATCGAGAACCGAGACCAGCGGCCTGCCTGGCCTGCTCACTCACGCCCTCGAGGACGATCGCTCGACGGCTCCGTCCGGCGTCGGACACGCGACGGCGTCAGGGGCACTGCAGCGGCATCTTGCAGTTGGCCTTCGTCGGGACGCACTCCCCCGCATCGCAGCAGAGATACGAATCGCTCTTCTCGCAGTGCGCGGCGCAGCGTCCGCCGTCGCAGCTCACGCCGTCCTTGCACGCGCTGTCGCCGAGGCAACGGACACCGCTGTCGCCCGCGGACGCGTACACCTTGCCCTGACAGCTGGTCTTCCCGGCGCACGTGATGTCGACGGTGTCGCCGGCGGCGGCCACGACCGAGCCGTTCTTGCAGGTGTTCTCGGCATTGCAGCGGATGTCACAGCTCTTCGCGGCCTGACACTCCACCGACGAGAGGCAGGCGTTCTGGCCGTTCTTGCCCGAGACACCGCACTCGATGGTGCAGACGTCTGCGTTGCAGACGACCCTGCCGTTCTTGCACGTATCACTCCCGGTGCAACGCAACGCGCAGGTGCCGGCGTCACATTCGACACCGGACGCGCAGGCGTTCACCCCCGAGCACGAGACCTCGCAGGCGGCGCCTTTGCACGTGACCTTCTCGTTCGCGCAGGACGATGGCCCGTCGCACGCAACGTTGCACGCCGAGGCAGCGGCGCAGTCGACGCCGGAGGCGCATGCACTGGCCCCCTTGCATTGGACGTCGCACGGTATGCCGGGCGGGCAGGTCACGCGAGCATTCGCGCACGCCGACGGCCCGTCGCACGCGATCACGCACCAGCCGGCGTCACACGTGCCAGCGTCTCCACACGCGGCCAGGCAGTTCGCCTGCGATGCGTCGATCCCTCCATCGGACGAATCCGGAGCCGTCGCGTCGGAGATTGGCTCGTCGGCGTCGCGGGTGGTGCCGTCCACGACGTTGCTGCCCGCACCATCGCGAACACCACACTCCGCCGCGCCCTCGTTCGCGTCGACGCCATCCTCGGCGCCGATGACGGAGAGGCCGCATGCAATGGCGCTTGCCGCGACGAGACCGATACAGATGACGCCACGGAGCCTCACTCGTCCAGGCTATCACGAGCCTCGAAAGGTGCACCCGCGCGTCGCTGCCCTCGAGATCGCCGGCGTCGTCCTACATGAGGGGCGCTCCGCCCGCTCCGTGCTCAGCGCTGCATGATCCGCGCGAGCGCGAGCGCGTGCTGCACCTCGGCGGTCGTGAGTCCGGCGCGCGCGGCGATCTCGTCGGGACGAGGCGGCCTTCCGAGCTCCGTGCGGAGCTCGCGAGCCGCGGCGACGACGCTCTTCAAGTGGAGCTCGCCTCGTCCGCCTTCGGCGGAGACGACACGTCGGCCGCGAGCCTCGATCGCCGACAACATCGCGTCGATCTCGGGAGGGGCGATCGCACGCGTGCCGATCGCCTCGCCGACCGCGTCGAGCGTGATCGAGTCTCCCTTCGCCGTGCCGCGGACGAGGTCCTCGACGAGCGCGGCGAGCTCCGGACGCAGCCCGCTCACGCCGATGCGCCCGTCGGCGACGGCCAGAGCTTGCGGAAACCGACCGCGACCACCGCGCCGTCCTCGCGTAGGACGAGCGCACCCCAGCGGCACTTCTCCACGACCTTGCCATTCACGAGGCCGCCCGAGTCGTCGGCGTAGCGGACCGACTGCCCCTCGACGAGCTGACCGAAGAGCCGCGCGTCGCCCGCGATCTTCTCGAGCTCGATCGCGACCTCACCGCCCTCGTGGATCGTGACGTCGGACGGCGGGAGACGACGGAGACGAACTCCGTCGAGAAGCACGTGCACCTCGTTCTGCGAAGCGAAGACGACCACGCCGTGCATTCGCCGATCGTCGCCCGCTGCGCGCGCAGCTGGGCTTCCGACCGGGAACGTGACGAGCACCCCGGGCGCGAAGCCCGCAGGCGGCGTGTCGATCTCGTTGACGCGTCCGCCGAGGCGCGCGCGGGCGGCGTCGATCGACGGCTTCTTGCGCACCTCCTTGGTCGGCGTGGCAACGATGGCCGGATCGGAGAAGAGCGGCAGGTTCAGCTTCTTGCTCACGCCTTTCATCGTAGCTCGTCAGGTGCCGATGCGCTCGAGGGTGAGGACAGGTCTTGCTGCCTCACGCGAGCGGACGAGGTCGATCGACGCATCGAAGAACCAGTCGTTGTCCTCCTCCGAGTCGAGAAGGATCTGCCGCACGCGCCAGGTCTCCGCCGTCTCCGCGGAGCTGCGGTCGATCGTCGTGTGCTTCGGGCTTCGCGCCTCGGGATCGACGCGAATGAGCTGGTGCGCCTCGAAGAACGGCGCGAGTGTCTTCTCGATCTCGATCGCCTTGCTTGCCTCGAGCTCGGGTGCCGGTGCGACGATGCGCGCCGCCTCGAGCCAGTCGCGGCGCGAGAGCGCACGGACGAGCCGGAAGATCTCGTTGCGCACCAGGACGGTGAACGCCTTCTCGTCCTTCGTGACGTCGTGCGAGCCGGCCGGCTCGAGCTCCTCGCGCACGGGCGTCGGCTCGAAGAGCTCGTGCGGGTTCTTCAGGCGCTCCCACTCGTCGAGCAGGCTCGAGTCGACCTGACGGACGACGGCGCCGAACGTCGTGATGATGTCGTCGACGTCCTCGTCCTTCGCCCACGCCGGGACGGTCTGGACGAGCGTCTTGTAGACGTCCGAGAGGTAGCGGAGGAGGAGCCCCTCGACGCGCTCGAGCCCGTACTCGCGCACGTACTCCTGGAAGGACATCACCGACTCGACCATCTCGCGCGCGATCGACTTCGGCCTGATGTTCTCGGCCTTCACCCACGGATGCTTCCGCGCGAAGGCATTGAAGCTGTCGTAGACGACGTCGCGATTCGGCTTCGGGTACTCGAGCTTCTCCAGCTCCGCCATGCGCTCGTCGTATTCGACGCCGGCGGCCTTGAGCTCGGCGACCTTCTCGCCCTTCAGCTTGTCGAGCTGGCGGCGGAGGATCTGATCCGGATCCTCGAGGATCGACTCGACGAACGTGAGCACGTCGAGCGCGTAGGTTCCCGAGTCTTCCGGTGACCACTCGTCTCGACGGCCGAGGATGTCGAGGAGGTAGAGCGAGAGCGCGTGGTGGAGCGAGAAGTCCTCGCCGAGATCCGCGTTCACCACCGGGTAGCGACGCCCGTCGTCGTCGTACTCCCACTCGAGGATGCCGGCCTCGCGGAGCGTCTTCACCATCTCGATCGCCTGGCGGCCGAGGATGCGCTGCTGCGCCTTCCGCTCGTGCGACGCCTTGATGAGGCGCGCGAGCCCCATGCATCCCCCGCCCTCCTCGCGGGAGAGGACGTTGACGACCATCCCGTGCGAGAGCGAGAAGCGCGAGACGAGCGCCTCGGGGAGCGAGGTCACGAGCCGATCGAACGTCGACTTGTCCCAGTGGACGTAGCCCCACTCCGGGGGCTTCTTTCGCACGAGCTTCCGCTTCTTGCCCGGATCGTTGCCGGCCTTCGCCTCGAGACGGAGGTTCTCGATCACGTGCTCGGGCGCCTGCGCGACGACGCTGCCCGCGGTGTCGAAGCCCTTTCGCCCGGCGCGGCCGCTGATCTGCTGGAAGTCGCGCACGCTCAGGATCGACGTCTTCTCGCCGTCGAACTTGCAGAGCCGCGTGAAGAGGACGCTGCGGATCGGGACGTTCACGCCGACGCCGAGCGTGTCGGTGCCGCTGATGATCTTGAGAAGGCCGCGCTGCGCGAGCTTCTCGACGATGAGACGGTACTTGGGGAGGAGACCCGCGTGGTGGACGCCGATGCCGTGACGGAGGAAGCGCTGGATCTCCCGGCCGTAGGGGCTGTCGAAGCGCGCGCCCTTCAGCGCCTCCACGATCGCCTTCTTCTCCTCCTTCGTGCAGTAGTCCACGCTCATCAGGTTCTGCGCTTCCTCCGCGCAGGCCCGCTGGGTGAAGTTGACGAGGTAGACCGGCGCCTTCCCCTTCGCGATGAGCTCGTGGACCGTCTCGTGGAGGGGTGTATCGCGGTACTCGAAGTCGAGCGGCACCGGGCGATCGTTCGAGCGCACCACCGCGGTCCGCTGGCCGTTCGCGGCGGTGAGGTGCTTCTGGAACGGTTCGGGATCGCCGAACGTCGCGCTCATGAGGAGGAAGCGCGCGTTCGGGAGCGCGAGCAGGGGCACCTGCCAGGCGACGCCGCGATCGCGATCGGCGTAGTAGTGGAACTCGTCGATGATCACGACGTCGACGTCGGCGCGCGGCCCTTCGGCGAGCGCCATGTTCGCGAGCACCTCCGCGGTCGCGCACACGATCGGAGCGTCGCGGTTGACCGTCGCGTCGCCCGTCATGAGGCCGACGTTCTCCGCGCCGAACGCGCGCACGAGCGCGAAGAACTTCTCGTTCGCGAGCGCCTTGATCGGGCACGTATAGAAGGAGCGCTCGCCGCGCACGAGCGCGTAGTAGTGGGCGGCCTCCGCGACGAGCGACTTGCCCGAGCCGGTCGGCGTGTTGAGGATGACGTTCGCGCCCTCGAAGATCTCGAGGATGGCCTCTTCCTGCGCGGGGTAGAGGTCGAGCCCGCGGGAGCCGACGTACGCGAGGAACGCGCTCAGGATGGCGTCGCTCGGTGCGTCGCTGGGAGGCAGGTCTCTGAGCGTGGCTTCGGCCATAGGACCGCTCACCATACTCGATCGAGCGCGCCGATCACCGCACCGCCGCCGGTTTCGCGAGGAAACACCGTCCCGTAGCGCTCGGCGACCAAACCTCGACCGCAAGCGCTCACCCCCACGGCCTCCATTCCACCCGACTCACCACTCGGGATACCGGCCGCGGTGACCAACCACGACCGACGCCGCGGCGACGATGGGCCACTCAGGCCCTCAGGCCAGGCCAGATCCGGATGCGCGGCCCGGCGCCCTGAGGGACGGAACCGGCAGCTGGGCTTCGTCGGATCCATGATCACTCCGCAGGCGCGGGCCCCGATCCGCGTGCCGACGGCGAGATCGACGATGCGTGTACTTCTCATGCGCCGGCACCTCGCTTGCTATCCAGCTCTGTCGATGAGCCGCCTGAGTCAATGGGTCTCGATTGGGGTGCTCGCCTGCATCGCCGCGGTCGCCGCGAGCGCAGAGGCCGCTCCGAAGAAGAAGAAACGCCCGACCCAGGCCAAGGTCGCGAAGACCGAAGAAGCGGCGCCCGAGTTCGACAAGCAGGCCGCCATCAGCGCCATCGGCGAGATCAATCTCCAGAAGTGCAAGGCGACGAACGCCGCGAAGGGCGAAGGCCACGTGACAATCACGTTCGCTCCCGCGGGCTTCGCCGAGAGCGCTCTCGTCGACAAGGGCCCGTGGCTCGGCACCCCAGTGGCCAAGTGCATGGCGCGAGAGTTCAAGAAGGCGAAGGTCCCCGCCTTCAAAGGCGACCCCGTAACCGTGGGCAAGTCGTTCCAGTTCGAGTGACCCGACGCGCCGGTGCGCCTCCGCCAGGTCGTTAACCCCACTTAACGACCTCGCGAAGCATGGACACCCGCGCCGACGAAGGGCCGCGCCGGTTGCTCCTCCGCAAGGTCGCTAACCCCACTAACGACCTCGTGAAGCATGGACGACGTGCCGACGAGGAGCGCGCCTGACGCGCCGGTGCTCCTCCGCGAGGTCGTTAACCCCACTTAACGACCTCGCGAAGCGTGGACGACGCGCGTATCGAGCTCGGACCGGCGGCGAGGCTGGACCGGTCATCGCGTGAAGCGAGCGCTCGTAGTCGTGTGCCAACTCTCTCGTCGGGCGCGCCGATCCCAATGGTAGAGTTCGACCGTGAAGCAGCGGCGCCGCACGCCTATCCTCGTCGGCCTCATCGCGATCAGCTTCGCCTTCGTGTCGTCGGCCGGCGAGCGCGAGGCGCGCGCGGAGGACGACCCAGACCGTGACCCGGATCGCGAGACGGCAGACGGCTCGGACGAGTGCAGAGAGTTCTACGACGAGAACACGCGGCAGCTCCTCGCGTGGGAGAAGAAGCAGCCGGCGGTGCCGTACCGGTACCCGCGCGAGCAGACGGTCGGCCACGCACCATGGGGGCAGTTCTTCTCGAGCGTGGGCCACTCCGGCGAGCTGCTACTCGCCACGCTCCTCCCGCACGTCGGCGCGCAGTTCCGAGGTGACTCGCCCGCGGCGCACGTCGCCTGGCCATGGACGGTGCTCGTGTTCGGTCCGATGTACTCGTGCACGCGCAAGAAGGAGACGTTCGTCGTCCACGGACACCGCGCGCACCGTCTCCTCGTCGAGCCCGCGGTCGTCTCGAGCAATCGCGGCGTCGGGTTCTCGGTGCGACCCGGCTATCGGTTCATCTGGCACCCGACCTCGTGGGTCGTCGGCCCGGGCATCGGCCTCGGTTCCACGATCGAGATCAAGGGCAACCGGGAGCCCTTCCGCTACTCGATCGGTCCCGAGCTCGTCGCGCACTTCGGCACGTGCTGCCGATCGTCGTACTTCACGCTCGCGATCCGCTACGACCACTTCTTCAAGGGCACGAACCGCGACATCGTCGGCGCGAGCCTCGGCTACACCTTCTTCTGACTCGGACGCTTGTCGACGGCCCTGTCGCTCGGCTTGTCGGACTTGTCGAGCACGCGCGTGCTGCTCTCTTCCTTCGCGCGGCTGCCCGGCACGTCCTCGTGCTGCGCGAGCCACTCGTCGTCGACGAGGTAGCGCAACAGTAGGTCGACGAGCTCTTCCACGAGCGCCTTGTCGTTCAGCCCCGCGGGGCTCTCGAGGAGCATCGCAAGCATCGTCGCCCGGACGCTCTGGAACGCGACGAACGCGGCTGCGTCGACGTTCTTGCGCCGGATCGGCGCGCCCGTCGCGGTGAGGAAGTGACGGACGAGCGCGATCACGCGGAGGTCGAACGAGTGAATCCGATCGGCCTTCGTCGAGCGGAGGCCCTCCATCGCGAGCACACGGTGCATCCCCGGTGATGCCTGGTAGAGCGCGAGCATTCCTTGAACACAGCCGGCGACGGTCTCGCGCGGGGACCTCGCGAGGTTGTTGTCGCTCAGCACTTCCTGCATGAGGACGATCGCTCGCTCGAACTCGCGCTCCTGCAGCGCGTCGAAGATCGCGTCGCGGTGCGAGAAGTATTGGTAGAGCGTTCCGACGCTCACGCCTGCGACTTCCGCGATGCGGGTCGTGGTCGCAGAATCCGGTCCCTCACGCTCCAGAACCTGAACGGTGGCCTCCAGGATGGCGTGGACCGTCGTCTGCGAACGCGCTTGTTGCGGTCGTTTTCGAGGCTCCTTCGTCTTCTTCGTGGCCATGTTCAGAAACTGAAACGAATGCGAATGGACCGTCGTCGGGCGGACATGGATACTCCAGCGCTGTCGTGCATGAAAGCCGGACAAGACAAGGGCGTCGCATCGGCGTCTACGGTTGGGGAATCGTAGCCCCAGGCGCGAGGAACATTGCTGCCCTCGAAGCGCTCCTCCGCAATGGAAAGACCGCGCTCGAGACAGCCTCGAGGGCCGAGCTGGGCGAAGGGCTCTTCGCAGTCGGCGAACCAGAGTTCGCAATCGACGACTACGTCGGCTGGATCGCCGAGCGTAAGGGCGAAGCGTTCGCCACGCGGCTGAAGAAGAAGATGGGCGACAACGTCCTCTTCGCGCTCGGAGCCACGGTTCAGGCGATGCAGTGCAACGCCAAGCTCGAGGGTATCGCGCGAGAGCTCGATGAGGCCTGCCACGTCTACGTCGGCTCTGGCGTCGGTGATCTCCCGCAGAGCTACGACGCTGCGCGCTCGCTCGACAAGGCGACCCGCGCCTGGAACCAGTTCTGGGCCGACCCGAGCCGCTGCGCTGCGCTCAGAGCGTTCATGGAGACCGGCACGGCCGCCGGCGCGCCCCCTCCGGCCGATCCGAAGACCTTCCCGGTCGACAGCGAAGAGCGCCTCGAAGCACGCCTCGCGTGGGACGCGTACTGGGCGGAGCGCTCGTCGAGCCTGAAGGACTTCCTCCGTCGCATGATGGAAATCGAGGCGATCGGAAGCACCGACGAAGGTCCCGAGAGCCAGCCCGGCTCGCGACCGAAGCCGCTCTCCGACAAGGCTCATCTCGACGCCATTCGCCGGCGCGTGCGCGCGCTCCGTGCGCTGCTCGACGAGATCGGCTGCCCGCCGCCTCCGTGGACGGCGGTGAGCCCCGATCTGATCTGGAACATCCAGAACGCTCCGGCCGCGCAGATCACGATGCTGCTCGACGTGCACGGCGCCGCGTGGGCGCCCGTCGGCGCGTGCTCGACGTTCGGCGTCGCGCTGAAGTGCGGGCGCGACGCGATCCTCCGCGGCGAAGCGAAGATGGCGATCGTCGGGACGACCGATCCGCGCCCCGATCCGGCGCTCGTCGGCGCGTTCCACGAGGCGCGCGTGATGGCGGGCACCGGCGAGGTGAACGCGCCCTTCACGACGCTGCGCGGGACGCACCTCTCCGGAGGCTCCTGCATCTGGATCATCGGCGACGAGGAGTACTTCAGCGCGCGCGGGCTCACGCCGGTGGGCGGCTGGGTCGACGGCATCGCGCTCTCCTCCGACGCCGAGCACATCATCACGCCGTCGGTCTCCGGACCGAAGCGCGCGATGACGAGGGCGTTCGCAGAGGCCGGCGTCGGGCCGAAGGACATCGCGATCGCCGACCTCCACGCGACCGGAACGCCGGGCGATCTCAACGAGCTCTCGCTCGTCGAGAGCTTCGTCGGCGACCACACGCGCATCACCGCGCGCAAGGGTCAGCTCGGCCACGGGATGGCCAACTCGGGCGGCTGGGAGCTCACGGCGCTCGCGCTCGGCCTTGGCGCCGGCGAGGCCGTCTCGACCGGGATCGAAGCGAGCCAGCTCCACCCGAACATCCGCCGGCCCCAGGCGATCGTGGGCACGACCGCCCCCATCGGCGCCGAGGGCCAGGAAAAGGTCGGCTTCAAGCTGATGCTCGGCATCGGCGGCATCACGTGCTGCGTCGTGATGAGCGCGGCCAAGTAGCCGCGTCGACGACCAAGCGCGAGCGGAGCGCCGCACCGGGCCCGGGATTTTGAGGGCCCGAGCCAAAGGAAGCGCCGCCGATGTTGCGCGCCAGAGAAAGGCGCTGTAGATCGTCCGTGCCCACTCAGGAGAGGTGACCGAGTGGCCGAAGGTACCCGCTTGCTAAGCGGGCGTCGGTCAAAAGCCGACCGCGGGTTCGAATCCCGCCCTCTCCGCAAAGATTCGCTGACATAGCTGCTGGGTGGACCCGGAAGGTGGCCCGCAGCGGGATTCACGAGGGACTCGGGGAGCTGCGCGAAGGGCTTACCGAGGGTCCCTGCGCTGAGGTCCTCGGCGCGCTTCACGTAGCCCAGCGTCGTCTGGAGCGCATCGTGGCCCGCACGACTCATGATCGCCTGCATCGGCACGCCGCTCATGGCGAGCCAGGTGATCCCGCTGTCGCGCCAGGATCGGAAGCTGGCTTGGACGGTCGTCGCGGTGTCCATAAAGAGGGCGGTGCGCGTGATTGATCCTCACCCGCTTCCGTGGACACCCCGAGTAGCGCGAGTATCCGCGAGGCTAGTTGGAAGAGGACGTCACCACGGTTGCGCCTCCCTCGACCGTCGCTTCAAGCTGTGGGAAGAAGACGCGTGCTCAGCGTCCACCCCTATCGAACCAGCGAAAGCGGGCGTGAGCACGATTGTCCGCTTTGCCATCGCCCTCTTGAGCGCCTTCCGTCTGCAACCTGCGCGACCTGCGGTCTACGGTGGCGGGTGCTCGGCAGCGAGGAAGAGATCGCCCCACGAGACCTTGTCTCGGACGAACCACGGCTACCCTTTCGACTCCTTCTACGAGATTCAGGCGGATTCTCGTGGGTCGCCGTCCTTCTCTTCTTCGTGAGCGTTGGCTACGGCGGATCTTGGATCATCTGGTTCCTCCGCCATGGCACGTCAGGGCTTCTCGCGTGGGCCGCGCTTCTCGTTAGTCTCCCCTTGGGCCTTTTTTGGGGGACCTACTGCCTCGCTGCTCTCCTACAACACCTGTTCCGTCGGTTCTTGCCGTCGCGGCTTGAAGCCGACCAGTCCACTCTGCATGTGAGGGTCTGGAACACGTGGGAAGGTCTCGTGTCCGGTTTTCGTCGTACGGACGCGACAGTGCCTCGTGACCAGATTGTGGGGGTCACGTTCCACACGGATCAAGGCGGGAACTCGCAACTGTTCATTGCCCATGCTTCCGGCCTGGCCTTCGGAACAGGTTGGAGTGGCACGAGAGAGGAAGCAACGCGGTTGGCCCAACCGATCTTGTGCTGGGCTTGCGTCACGTAGCCGGGAGTCGCCTGTATCGCATCGTGACCTGCGATCAAGGCGGGTCGATCCAACGCACAAGAACGAGATCGTCGTGCGACCAAGCGACCAGTGCTCTCCCCGATGGCGTGAGCGCGAGGGTGGCCTGGCTGCCGCCCGAGTCCAGGAGCATCGGCGGCAACCATGCTCCTTCCGGCGAGAGCCAGGACAGGTAGGCACCGTCGCTGACGCACCAGACGCCGCTCGAGGGCTTTTGCTCCTCCCACACCACCAAGCCGTGACCGCTGTGGGAAAGCGCGATCTCCCCGATTGCCGTCCTGCCGGGCGGTGCGCCCGGGATGGACTCGGAGGCTCCCCACTTGCCGCTCGCGTCCCGACGCATGACTCCGCTGTTGTAGATGCATCCGGGTGACCAGCTACTCCCTGCCACCATCGTGCGACCGAGGTCGTCGCTCGCGATCCGTGCATGCGACGCAGGGAAACCAGTGAGCTCGGTAAACGCACTCCAGCCACCGTCGCGCGCGCGCATCGCCGTTTGGACGAGAGCTCCGCCATCCATCAAGTACTCAATCGCGAGCACGCTCATCGAACCGTCGCGTTCGGGGCTGACGCCCAGCCTGACCGCTCCCCCGAGGCCAAGCGGTTCGGTGGGGCTCCAGCCTGCGTCCGGCGAGAACGCTGCCGCCTTCACCGATTCGGGCCCACGACCCTCCCATAACGCAAGAGCCTCGCCGTTCGCGTCCACCGCGAGCTCAAAACCATCCAGCCAATCCGGTGTGAGCGGAGATGGCTCGCCGAAGCGCCCCCCGGCGGGCGCTCGAAACGCGAGAAGGCCACCATTCAATGGTTCGGTATCAACCAGAGCGGTGATGTTGCCCGCCCCATCCGCAGCGAGCTTGAATTCCGGCGGCGAAGGCTCCTGCCACCAACCGATACCCGTGACCGCAAGGGTCGAGACGATCGACCAAGTGCCATCCGAGCTTCGCTCTCGCGTACAGACAACATTGTGAGAGTGACTCGCCGACTCGTAATAGGCAGCGACAACGGTGCCATCCGGCCGCATGGCAACCTTCGGTGTCTGGCCCAAACGTCTGGACGGGTCGTCCAGCGCCGTGATCGTCTCCACATCGAGCCACTGCGAGTCGCGATACAGCCGGATCCGAACATGGCCTGGACTATCCCAGCCGACCACGGCATCGCCGTTTGGGGTCACCGCGACGACCGGTCGCGTGCCTTGTACAGCGAAGTCGGCCGTCACGCCCGGCGGTATCGATACCGGCACAGCGGATGCGATTGCGTCGGGCGCAGGGCGGCAGTCACTTCGAGGCTCGGGCCTGACGGGCGCTGGCGCTTGGCCGGCCCCCGAATCGGCGGAGGCGTACGGTCCAGGCGTCAGCTCCGACGGCGGGTCGACGGCGATTGCGCCACACGCACAGACAACCACGCTGACAAGGGCGACCCGACGCACGCATCCATCTCTACACCGAAGCTCGCTCGTCGGCTCGTCGCTGGTGCCGCCTAGCCCCGCGAACGCGAACGCGGACGCGCCGGGAACGACGCGACAACCGGGCCGGCTGCTCCCATCGAGCTCGAAGTCCCTCCACCAGGGTTGCCTTCGGTTCCTGCTCCGCAGCGCCGCACTACGGGTCTCTTCTCGACCGGCGCCACGACCGTCGTTCAAACATCGCCGCACGATCCCGCCGTCTTCCTGGTGGCTCGTCGCGCGAACGCTCGCGTGTCCCCCGTCGCCGAGGCCGGATTCTGCGAGCAATCCTCCGGGAACGTGCCGTTTTCGGATCGATGCCCTTGCCCGATACTGTCTCCCGCGGTTGCAGCCCCCATCAGTGGCGGTATAGAGCGACTCCATGAGAGCTCGTTGGTTCGTCGCCCTCGCCGCAGCGTCCTCCGTAGCTTCTTGCGGCGGGCATGTGCCAGAGGGGAACGTCGCAGCCAAGGAGGCGGACGGAGGAAGCGTCGTGTCCACCGATGAACAGCAACGACTTCATGATCGGCTGGCGAATGCGGTCGCGCCGCTCGTCGAATCGCCCTTCGGGACGGCTGCTGCGGTTACGGGCACAGTCGGCACCGTCGAAAGCACCGTTGCGCTCGGGACGCTTTGGGAAGGCGGACCGTCTGCAACGAACGACTCACGATTCAACGTGGCGAGCGTGAGCAAGGTTCTCACGGCCGCACGCATCGTCAGCCTTGCACACGCCAAAGCGATCGGGCTCGACGATCCGATCTCGAAGCATCTCCCCGGCGTGAGGCTCATCGACAAGGGCGGCGTCGATCGCGCGGGAACGATCACGGTCCGCCAGCTCGTGCAGCACCGAAGCGGACTTCCGCAGGTGCCAAGGGATCTCGAGCAGAAGGTCGCGAATCGGTGGTCATCGCCGGACCTGCTTCGCGTTCTCACGGATTCCTGGGACCTCGCACTCGACGGGATCCCCGGCCAGTACAAGTACTCGAACACCGGCTACGCGCTTCTCGGAGCGATCATCGAACGCACGCGCAACTGTTCCTACGCCGACTGCATGTCCACCTACCTGAGCGAGCTCGGGATGATGCACTCGACGTTCTGGCCAACGACGCTCGGCGACGATGCTGCTCGCGGTCGCGTCGTCGTCCAGGGGACCGTCAAGTTCAACGAATCTGGTTGGTACGCGAGCCGCTACGCCCTTCCGTTTACTGGTCTCTGGACGTCGATGCCAGACCTCGCCCGGTTCGGATCGGTCGTCGTGGCGGCATCAAAGGACCTTGCGTCGCCCCTTCACGAGATGACCGCGCCGGATGGGAAACCACTCGGGCTCTTCCTCGACACGAGACTCGACGCGACGAGCCTGGAACACGATGGAAGTGGACCAGGCTTCCGCGCGGCCCTCATCGTCATTCCGAGCAAGAGCGTCGTACTGGCAATGGCTACGAACGGCGGCAACGAGACCAAGGACGAGGGAACCGCCTTCGCCAACGTCGTCCGCAGCACGTTGAACGCGGTGCCTGCACCGTAGCTTCTTGCTCCATGTACCGCTGACGTCGTGGAAGGGATGAATAGAATCACTTCTGAACGTCATGCCGACGTGAGTCCGTTCATTCCTCTCCATCAAGCAATAGACACACGTATCCCATACAAGAGAGACATGACGCCGAACACGCTGTGTCGAGTGTGGGGAGCCAGGCTCGTTCCACGTCGCACGACGATCTGAGATGAACCGATTCACCAGGCGAATGGATCGACGACGCGAGATCGCTCGCCCACTCCTTCAGCAGCGAGGGGCGAACGTGGCACTCACGACGTCCTTGAAGGTGAGCGTCGCCTACCAATCCCAAGGGCGGTACGACTGAACGAGATCGCCGTCGCTTTGCCCCGGTTTGCGCTCCCATGTCGCGCAATGGACCGGGAAGAGCTCAGCGAACTCGCTCGGTGTGAGGTGACGCGTCGACGTTCTTCGCGCCTTCGCCTTCGCCTTCGGATCAGCGCGCCCGGCGACGTGCCGTGCGCGAGTGTGCGGTGAACCACGGAAAGACGGGCCCGTATGGCGTTCCGAGCTTCCAATCGGACAGACGGTCGATTCCATGCCACCCTCGCGCGCCCGCCTGCATCGCCAGGATGCCGAATGGAGCACTCAACAGCGTCGCGTCGATCGCGTCGTCACGGAACCCGTGGGCGCGAAACCAGAGGTGCTCCTTCGGCAGCGCCGGAAGCTCGCTGTCGTACGCGAGCTTGACGAACACGTCGGCGTCACCCCGTAGCGCGTCGAACGTCGCTCGCAGGAGCGGAAAGGAAGCGCGCGCGCGCCGGGCCATGAAATCGCTCACCGCCTTGCTCGCCTGCAGAATCATCCCCTCCGGCTCCGGCGCCGAGAGGAAGATCGACGGGGTGGGTCGGCCCGCGAGCATCGCGAACGGTGAGGATTCAGGCTCGCAGACGACGGCGCGGTTCACGAGATGGGCTTCGTCCGTCGCGGCGTCGCTGTCTCGGAGCGCGACGTGCTCGGGCGCGGCGGCGCGCATGAACTGCTCCGCAGGCACGAACGCGATCGTCCCTTCCGGTTCAGCGAGCTCGAGCTCTTCGCCCATCTGCGCTCTTCGTTCGAGGATGGTGAACGCGATCGCGCGCACCGTATCCAATCGCAGGTCGGAAAAAGCCACGTCGGGGTTGAGAATGTCGAGGTCGAACGCGCCGATCTCGCCGAGGCCGTGCGTATGCAGCCACTCGGGCGCCGGTCCGCTGTTCGAGATCATGTGTCGGATGTAGAGCCCCTCCACGTCGAGCTCCGCGTCGATGGACAGCTCATCGACGATCGCGCCGCGCGACCAGATACGCTGCGAGAGGAGATCGACGACCCCGACGCTCGCCGTCCCCATGACGGCGAAGGCGAAGCGCAGAAAGCGCTTTCGCGCGACGATGGGAGATTCGCCGAGCGCGTCGACGGTGAGCGTGACTCCGGAGCGCGCGCGAGTGACCGTCTCGCGCTCCGTCCTCGTCAGATGCCCGTCGGCGCTCGCCGACGCTGCGACGAGCTTCGCAACCTTCGCGATCGGACCGTTCAGTGTCGCCCGGCCCCATGTGGGATGACCGATCCGAAGCGTCCAGTCGCCCGGAGTCGCGTTCGCATCGGCCACGACGTCAAAACCGCGATCGCGGAGGCCACCGAACGCATCCATACCGGGGGGCTCGATCGACGCGAACAACACGACACCGCACGAGGGAACGGGTTGAGGCCAGTCGAGGAGCGGCATCTATGGAGAGAGCGACCATAGCCGAGAATCGATGGGCCCATAGGCCGTAACCAGCGCTTCTTCGCCCTCTCGCGATCCGCCCACCGGGTGCCGTCCCCCCGAGTGCTAGGCTCTGCACCCCATGGCTCCACACCTCGGCAAGCATCCCTATCGCAAGACGGCTACGGGGATGCTCGTGGCCGGAATCGCGCTTTCGGTCATCGGAATCGCGCCGATCCTCGTCGGATCGTTCAGCGGCCTCAGCGTGTTGTTCTTCGTCCTCGGGGCTTGCCTCGCTTACACCGCGGTGCGCACCCATCGTCAACTCGACGCCGTCCTCCTCAACAACGCCGCGTTCGACCTCGTGGGCCGCGGTCGAATCTCCGAGGCAGAGGCGTTGCTCGATGCCGTCTCCCCGAAGGGCGGCCATGTTCGCAGGGCGGTCACGGCGCAGCGCGCGCAGATCGCCCTTCGTCGCGCAGACGCACGCGCGGCCGAAGAGCACGCGAACGCGCTCCTAGCGACCCCAGTACGTCTCCTTACGCGTGACATGGAGCGCACACAGAACGTGACGGCGCTCGGCATTCGAGCCGTGGCGCGCGCCTCGCTCGGGAAGTCGGCCGAAGCGCTCGAAGACATCTGCACCGTGCGCGCGTCGGAGATGGCGCCCGGCCAGGCGCTCGCCCAGGCGACAGTCGCAGAAGCCATTCTCCTGGCGAAGAGCGACGACCGCCCAGCGCTCGCGCGTCTCCTCCAGACGGCAACGCCGCTCTTCGACGATATGGCACCGCGCGAGCGCGCGCTCCTCCGAGCGCTTCGCCGGATGATCGAGGTACGCCAGCGCTCCGTGTACCGTGAGCCTGCACGCCCCTCCGAGATGGATCGCGAAGAGCCTCTCGTCGGAGAGTGGGTGTCGAAGATCGTTCCCGAGGCAGCGGCGTTCGTTCCCGAGGCGGAGAGGGTGACGGAGAGTAAGGCGCTCGCCACCGCCCTCGCCCAGACGCCCCCCACCGCCCCAGCAGGCTCGGAGGCCATCACGCGACAGTCGTCGCGCCGCCTCGGAGGGGGCCGGCTCAGCTACACGCTGAGCCTGTGGATCGTGGTCATCGTTTTGTTTCTCACCGTCTGGCAGTTCCTGACGCCGGCAGCGACCGCACCAGAGCCAGCTGCAGCGCCGGAGCCCGCAGAGGGTTGGTTGCCCCTGGTGTTCTCATTCCTCTTCGCCGTCGTCGCGGCGGGCTTCATCGGGCTGGCTTTCGGTCCGCTCGCGAAGGCACGGCGAGGGACCGCGGCGCTGCGCGAAGCCATGCGCGCGCTCCTCGCTGGAGACACGCAAGGCGCCTCACGAACGCTGTCGGAGCTCGTCTCACGCGGGCCCGACGCCGTCGCGGCGGCGGCGCAGCTGCAGCTGAGCGTGCTCGCCGAGAGAGCCTGCAGCATGAGCGACGCGCTCGCGCTCTGCGACTCGGCGCTCGCGCGAGTGTCTCGACAACCCGCTATCCGTGCCCTCAATAGCGACATTCTCGTCCCGGAGCTGATCGCGGAGCGTGCGTTGTTGCTGGCCGCGCTCGGCGACGAGCCCCAGTCGAGCGCCGAGCTCGCCACCCTCGCGCGCGAACATCCGACCTTCGCTTTCATGACGCGCTCCGTCTTTCGCGTTCGGCTCGTGCAATCGCTTCGAAGACTCGATCACCAGGGCGCGGTGCAGATCGCACGCGACCGGACGCCGGAGCTCCCGCTCAGCCGACGCGACGAGATGCTCGCCGACATCGTCCTTCTTCTCTCCGGTGGCAAGATCGTCGAGGGCGAAGTCGAGCGCATCGCAGCGGAGCTCTCGGAGGACCGCGAGCTCGCCGCTTGGATCGACTTCATGGCGCCGAACGCGCGCGCACAGCTCGCGACCCATAGCCAGATGGCTCGTTGATGAGTCCTCGACGCGCTCGCCTCCGATTCTTGAACCAAAGTACAAGGTGGAGCCACACCGGCTGGAACGACTCGAAGGGATCCTGACCTCATGAGAACCGCACTGATCATCGGTGACATCCAGCGTGGCATCACCGGCGCCTACCCCTTCGCGCGGCAGGTCGTTCCACCGCTGACCGAGCTGCTCCCACGTGCGAGAGCCGCCGGCGTGCTGGTGGTGTTCGTACGCATCGCGTTCCGCGCCAACCGGGCAGATCTTCCGCCGGGCAACCCACTGTTCTCCGCGTTCTTCGAAGCGCGGGAGATCTTCCACGAGGGGATGGCCGGAACCGAGATCGACCTACCGGTGCACGACGAGGACGTCGTCGTACTGAAACGCCGGGCAAGCGCCTTCGCCGGGACGGATCTGGATCTCGTGCTGCGTGCCCACGCCGTCGACACTATCGCCGTCTCCGGAGTGGCCACCGGCACGATGGTCGCCGCAACCTGCTACGACGCGGCCGATCGGGGCTATCGGGTCACCGTGCTCCGCGATGGCTGCGCGGATAGCGACCCCACCGTCCATGAATTCTTCATGGACAAGGTGTTTCCCAGCCGGGCACACGATGTCGTGTCGTGCGCCAAGTGGCTTGCCGACTAAGGGGACGGCTCGCGATGCGCGGCGGGCCGAGCGCAACTCAATCGTCGTCGGAGTCGTAGGACCGTTCGAGCTGGGTTGGCTCACCGCGCTCGATCGCGGTGCGCCATGTCTCGAGAAGGGCTTCGTTTCCCTCCCAGAACCGCGCGCAGTCGGCGAGGTACGTCAGAACGGCGGTGCGCTCGCCGCGCTCGAGCAGCGCGCGGGCCAGATCGCGGTCGGGGCCAAAGCTATTCAGTTGGGGGGAGCCAGGCGTCTTCCCGGCACGCACGAGATACTCCGATGCGGCCGCGAGCCGATCGCGGGCGAGCGCGGCTTGGCCGAGCGCGATGTTCGCCCAGTGGATCGCGTTGCCGTACTGGAAAGTACGCGTGCTGGTTTCGTTGTCGACAAGCACGCGTTCGGCCGTCTCACGAGCGCGATCCCAGTCCTCTGCCAGGACGGCAGCCTCCGTAAGGTCGATGCGAACGCCGAGCGCGATCCAGTCCTCACGCGCAAGGATCAGCGCGATCTCGAGCTCCTCGACCGCCGCGCGAGCGTAGCGTCGCCGCTCTTCGGGGTCGTCCGCCCACTCGGCGCGCTTCGTCAGGGTTCGCGCGATGCACGTTCGCCATTCGCCGTGCATGGGTTCCAGCGCCGCCGCGCGGCGGAAGAGCGGTTCCGCCTCCTCCGGACGGTAGAAACCGAGAAAGGACGCGGCATTTTCGAGAACTCGGACGTCGGCGTCGCCCTGCGCCGCGGCCGCGACCCACGCCCGTCGTGTCGCCTCATGACCTTCGGGTGCCTGCTCTTCCGCGATGTAGCCGTACCCGCCGAGCCCGATGTCGGGACGATGCTGCGCGAGCCACGCGAGATGCTCCGCGCGACGACGATGATTCTCCGGCGAGAACCGAAGAAAGTAGAAGCCGACGAGACGGACGCGCGCGTCCACGTCCTTTTCATCTGCGATGAGGCGTCCCTCGAGCGCCGCGCCGTCCTCTTCGGAAAGCCCGCCTTCCTCGATGGGGAGTGCGGACTCGTACGCGATCAGCTGCCAGTCCGTCCGTCTCGTCTTCGTCACGACGTGATCATAGTCGCACTACGAGGACGGCACCCGCGACCTTCGCGATCGGCTCGGGTCGCAGGTCGACGCCGATCGCCTTCGCGAGGCTCACCCGCCGTCGCCGCCGTCGCCGCCATCGGAGTCGGCATCGTCCGTCGCGTCGGAGCTCGCATCGCGCGACGCATCCTCGTTCGCGTCTCCGACACGGACGTCGGGAAGCGTGGCGTCACGAGCTGCGTCGTTCAGGTCGCCGGCGTCGTCGTCGTAAGGGTAGTCCTCGCAACCGCCCTGGGCACACGCGCCCCCGTAGCAAGCCATCAGCGTGAATGCCATCGCGCCAGTGCCGAGCACTCCGGCAACGGCGGACACCGTCCGAAGGGCCCCGAACCGGGAGCGAACGCTCGCCTTGCAATGGACGCACGACGCTGCGCCCGACGGGAGGAAGCCACCACACGAACCACACACACCGAGCTTTGATCGCGAAGGCATTTGCCTGTCCCTCCTGCAACCAGGATGCCGCACACGGCTCGAGAGAATCCAGCGAAACCGTGGGGACCGAGGCGGATCCGAGAGCTCGAATCAGGACAGCGTTGTCATATCCGCGGCTCGCTCTCGGAGCTCCTCGCTCTGCCATCCTGCTGTCGAGCGCGTGATTCACGCCGGCAGCACATGCCGTATCCTCGATGGAGCACCGCGTGCACCAGTCAGAGTGAGATGACCAACCGGCGTCGTATCGAGCTCCCGATCGTCGAAGCGAACGGCCACCACCGTGTGGTGCACGACTATCGTCCTGCGTACGTCGTCTGGGAGCTGACGTTGCGCTGCGATCAACCGTGCACGCATTGTGGCTCCCGCGCCGGCGACGCTCGACCAAGCGAGCTCTCGACGGCCGAGGCTCTTCGCGTCGTCGCCGAGCTCGCCGAGATGCGCGCGAGGGAGGTCGTCCTGATCGGCGGCGAGGCGTACCTCCATCCGGGCTTCCTCGAGGTCATCGCGGCGCTCTCGGCGCGCGGCGTGAGCGTGATCACGACGACCGGCGGGCGCGGCATCGACGCGACGCTCGCGCGGGCGATGGCGAAGGCTGGCCTCAGGCGGGCGAGCGTGAGCATCGACGGCCTCGAAGCGACTCATGATCTGATGCGTGCCGCGCGCGGGAGCTTTGCCTCGGCGTCCGCCGCGATCCGCCATCTCGCGGATGCAGGCATCGTCGCGATGGCCAACACGAACGTCAATCGGCTGAACGAGCAGGATCTCGAGCCGCTCTACGAGCATCTCGCGCGGCTAGGCATCAAGTCGTGGCAGGTACAGCTGACCACGCCGCTCGGTCGTGCCGCCGATCGACCCGACATGGTTCTCCAGCCATGGGACCTGCTCTCGATCGTTCCGCGGGTCGCCGCGTTGAAGGAGCGCGCGCGGAAGGACGGCATCCTCGTGATGCCCGGCAACAACCTCGGCTACTTCGGTCCCGAGGAGGCGACGCTTCGGTCGCTTCGCGAAGGCGACGCCGAGCACTGGGTCGGCTGTCAGGCCGGCAAGTACGTCATGGGCATCGAGTCCGACGGCGCAGTGAAGGGCTGTCCCTCGCTGCAGACCGCGAGCTACGTCGGCGGCACGCTGAAGGATCCTTCGAGGACCACGCAGAAGACGCTGAAGGAGATCTGGGAGACGGCACCCGAGCTCGCGTTCACGCGTGAACGGACGAAGGACGATCCGAAGACCGGACTCTGGGGCTACTGCGCATCGTGCGACTTCGGAGAGGTCTGCCTCGGCGGATGCACGTTCACCGCGCACGCGTTCTTCGGGCGTCCAGGAAACAATCCGTACTGCCACTACCGTGCGCGCGTGATGAAGGAGCGCGGCGTGCGCGAGCGCATCGTCCTCCGCGAGTCCGCACCGGGAACGCCGTTCGACCACGCCCAGTTCGACCTCGTCGAGGAGCCGTTCGACGCCCCCGACGAGCGCCCAGCGCGCCGAATCGATCTCGTGAGGCTTCGACGCAAGCCGCGCCCGTTCGCGAAGGGCGGCTAGCGCTTCACGGTACGCGGAGCCCGCGCACGCCTGCTCATGAAATCGCCTCGTGCGCCAGCTGGGCATCGGCGTGGAGCTGTGCGCGCGTCCTGGAGAGAAACCGCTTCGGCATCGCGCGCCACGAGAAGAGGGCGCTCGCGACGCCTCCGACGAGGAGCCCCCATCCCAGGATGCGGGCGCTACGCGGGTGCTCGACGGCCATCACCTGCAAGAGAATGCCGGCACCGATCGCGGCGGCGAGCGCACCGCCCGCACAGGCGAGCGCGGGCGGGCGGAGCCGGGCGAGGTCGTCTCGAAGCTCCCGGCTCGCGAGGGCGAGCTCGTCACGGAGCAGCTCGGCGATGTCGGACGCAGCGGCCCGTGCCACGGAGACGGTCGACGGTTCGCTCATGCGCTTCGACGATGCAACGCGCGGACCCGCGAAGCCATGGCCACGTCAGCGCTGATGACGAGTCAGCTCTCACGCTGCGGCACGCCGCGCGCATGACGTCGACGTTCTCCATGCTGCCCATCCTTTCCGGATGGCCGTCGAACGTCTGCGCTGCGTCGGGTCCATTGCACGTTCCAGGCGACGGGCGCAGACGAGCGTTCGACTCACGGATCAGCGGGCTTCGGCTTCGGGTCCTCGATGCGCTTTGGTGTTTCTCGGGGCCCGCGTGGCGGCGGGTCACGCCGCGTGGGCTCGGGCGGAGTCGGATCGGCGACCGGCGCTTTTCTGATGGACGGATCCTCGACGGGCGGTGGCGCTTTGCGCGGCTCCGGTACGGATGCGAAGGATGTGAATGCGCTTGGCATGACGGACTTCCGTGCAAGCGGCGCGCGCGGGGCGCTTCTCGTATGCGCGTTCGGGCTTGAGCTTGCTCCGGGAGGCATCGCACCAGCTCCGCGCTCGAGCGTGTGACTCATCACGGGTGCCCGTCCGTGGAACGCCTGCGGTCGAGAGACTTCGTGGCGCCTTGCTTGCACCGGCGAGAGCAGCAGGAGGAGAGACATGAAGGCTGTGGTCTTCCACGCGGTCGGCGACGTCCGGCTAGACGACGTACCCGAGCCCAAGCTCGAGGCAGCCACCGACGCGATCGTGCGGATCACGGCGAGCGCGATCTGTGGGACGGATTTGCACATGATCCGCGGAAGCCTCCCGGACATGAAGCCCGGCTCGGTCCTCGGCCATGAGGGCGTCGGCGTGGTCGAGTCGTTCGGCAACGGCGTGCGCAACCTCGTCGAAGGCGATCGCGTCGTGATCTGCTCGACGATCGGGTGTGGAGCATGCGTGTACTGCCGAGCGGGCTACTACTCCCAGTGCGACCGGGCCAACCCCAACGGCCCCGACGCGGGCACCGCGTTCTTCGGCGGGCCGGCGAGCTCCGGCCCCTTCCACGGCCTCCAGGCAGAGAAGGCACGCATACCGTTCGCCCACGTCACCTGCGTCAAGCTCCCGGACGAGGTGACCGACGAGCAGGCGATTCTCCTTTCGGACATCTTCCCGACGGCCTACTTCGGCGCGCAGCTCGCCGAGATCCGCCCCGGAGACTGCGTGGCGGTATTCGGCTGCGGACCGGTCGGACTCTTCGCGATCGCGAGCGCACACATGCTCGGAGCAGGCCGGGTTCTGGCGATCGACGACGTCCAGTCGCGGCTCGAGATGGCGCGCGCGCAGGGCGCGGAGGTGGTGAACTTCGACGAGGAGGATCCCCTCGCGGCGATACGAGAGCTGACGGGCGGTAGCGGCGTCGATCGCGCGATCGACGCCGTCGGAGTCGATGCGCGGCGCGCTCATCACGGCCCGGCCGCGAGGCAGGTGAACGTCGCCGAGCTCGAGCGCGAGCGGGCAGCAGTTGCGCCGGAAACGCACCCGGACGGCGACAACTGGCAACCCGGGGACGCCCCCTCGCAGGCGCTGAGCTGGGCCGTCGACGCCCTCGCGAAGGCCGGAACACTCTCGATCATCGGCCTCTATCCGGACGCCGCAAGGACGTTCCCGATCGGGAAGGCGATGAACCGGAACCTCACGGTCAACATGGGAATCTGCGACCATCGTCGCTATGTCCCCGAGCTGGTGGAGATGACGCGCTCCGGTCGTGTCGACCCGGTCGTGATCCTCACCCAGCGAGAGCCGCTCGCGAGCGCGATCGACGCCTACAAGGCGTTCGATCGCCGGGCCTCCGGCTGGACGAAGGTGGAGCTCCGATCTCCGGGCACGAATGGCCAACAACCCTCGGCCTCACACCCGGTCTGACGCCCGTCTCGTCCTGAGCCACGTCGAACACCGCCCATCGCGCGCTCGAGCGGCGCGCGCATGCGCGGACGGCTTCGCCGCACCATGATCGCCGGCGAACAATGGCTGCGAAGTCCGTGGTGCGTGCGTTGCACCGCTCGAGACATCGTGAGGACGAGCTGGACCAGAGCACCGCTGCGGCTCGTGTGGAATGCGCTCGAGGGCGCCGCCTACGTCGGTGCGTGGTGGCTCTTCACCGGTAGCTCGAGCGGCAGCGAGATCGTGGTCGGCGCCGCGGCCGTCACGCTCGCGCTGATAGCGTCGCACCTCGTCAGCACTCGGCTCGGCGCGCGGCTCCAGGGCAACCTGGGGGCGATCGCCCAGGTGTGGCGAGTTCCCGCCCTGATCGTGTCGGGCACCTTCGACCTACTGAAGGTGCTCGCGAAGCATCTCCTGGGTCGCGAGAAAGCCAAGTCGCTCCTGCGCGCCGTTCGCTTCGTCCACTACGGGTCGACAACATCGGATCAGACGTTCCAGGCGCTCGCGACGGCCTACACGACCATCTCGCCGAACTTCGTCGTCATCGACGTCGATCCGCACGCGCGCGTCCTCCTCTTTCACCAGCTCGCTCCCACGGCCGTGCCGAAGGTCACGGTGAAGCTTGGAGCTTCGCCATGAGCCCCACTCCGTGGTTCGTCTCGGCAGCGGTTCTGCTCGTCGCGCTCGTCCCGTGCGGGCTCGTCGCTCTGCGCGGCGACGCAACCAACCGACTCGTCGGCCTCCAGATGGGCACGGTCGTCACCACCATGCTCCTCGCAGTGCTTGCACAGGCCTTCCGTCGTCCGGCCTTCCACGATTTGCCGCTGACGCTCGCGTTGCTCGCGTTCGGAGCGACGATCGTGTTCACCCGCTTCCTCGAGAGATGGCTCTGATGCACGCTCTCGCCGCGGTACTCCTGCTCGTCTCGTCGTCGCTCACCCTCGTCTGCTCGGTCGGACTCGCGGTGATGCGCGACCCACTCCAGCGGCTCCACTTCCTCTCCCCACCGACGGCAATCTCGGCGCCGCTCCTCGCCGTCGTCGTCTTTCTCGATGGTCAGGGCGTGCAGGCGGGTCTCAAGGTCTCGCTCGTCGCGCTCCTGCTCGTACTGATGAACGCCGTGGGCTCGCACGCGACGGCCCGCGCGGTGCGCGTCCATCAACGCGGGCACTGGGAGCCGACGATCGACGACCACGTCGCCATCGTTCGCGAGGACGAGCCCTCACGCCGGAGCGAGCGAGATACGTCATGACCTCGAACGACGCCATCTCCGCGACCCTGCGCATTGCGGTCCTCCTGCTCGTCGCGGTCGGAGCGACGGGGGTGGTGTGCACGCGCGAACCGCTCTCGCAGGCGGTCACGCTCAGCTTCTACGGGCTCTTGCTCACGACGATGTTCTTCGTGTTCCAGGCCCCCGACGTCGCGCTCTCGCAGATCGTCGTCGGCGCAGTGGTTTCGCCGTTGATGATTCTGCTGACGCTCTCGCGAATCAGGCGCGGGAAGGCGCGCGAGACGAACCCCTCGCAACCGGAGCGGTCGTGAGCCCGCGGACACGACGCATCCTCTTCTATTTCGGGGCCGCCGGCCTGGTCACGATTCTCGCGTGGGGTGTGCTCGGACTGCCCGCGTACGGCCAATACCAGGGCCCATACGGAGACCTCGTGTCATATGCGGCCGTCCAGTCGCGCCACGCAACGGACGTCGTGAGCGCGGTGAACTTCGACATCCGCGCGATCGACACGCTCGGCGAGGAGTTCATCCTGTTCACGTCCGTGATGGGCGTCGTGCTCCTCTTGCGCAAGAGGGTCGAACCGAAGGACGTGGACGAGGCCGCGGCCGACGTCGCAACCGGACGCGAGAAAGAGCCACCGAGCAACGCCGTGCGCCTCCTCTGCCTCGGCCTGGTCGGTGTGAGCGTCCTCTTCGGACTGTACATCGTGACGCACGGGCAACTCACACCGGGAGGCGGCTTCCAAGGTGGGGTCGTCCTCGCCACCGTGCCGCTGCTCGTCTACCTGGCGGCTGACGTTCGAGTCCTCCACCAGATCGCCCCGCGAAAGCTCGTCGACGCGGGCGAGGCGCTCGCGGCGGGCGCGTTCATCGGCCTCGGCTTGGTCGCGGTCGCGCTCCAGGAGCCCTTCCTGACGAACTTCTTGCCGCTCGGAACGACGGGTCGAATCGACTCGAGCGGGACGATCATGGCGATCAGCATCGTCACCGGGATCGAAGTCGGCGGTGCGTTCGTCGTTCTTCTCTCGTCGTTCCTGGCCGAGACGCTCGAGCGGATACCCGAGGAGCACCGAGGCGAGCCGTGACCGCGCTCGTGACGCACCTACCGTTCTTCGTCGCGATCTGGGTGCTCGCGTGTGGCCTGTACGGGATCATCACGAGCAAGAACCTCGTGCATCTCGTCGTCTGCGTGGCGGTCCTCCAGAGCTCCACGTACGTGCTCTTGGTCCTCGTAGGTTTCCGCGAGGGAGGCGCGGCGCCCGTGTTCTACGATCTCCCGCTCGGCACGCTGGTCGTCGATCCGATCGTGCAAGCGCTCATGCTCACGGACGTCGTCGTGGAGGCGACCGTGATGGCGCTGCTCCTGGCGATGGTGGTCCGCGTCTACGAGCGGACGGGGGTGCTCGACCCCGATGCGCTGCTGAGGCTGCGCGGATGACCGCGAGCGCCTGGACCCCCGCTCCGGTTGCCCTTCCGCTGCTCGCCGCTGCCGCCGTCGCGCTCTTCGGCCACAAGGTCCCGCGCTTCGTGCGAACGGTCATCGCGTTCGCGACCTCCGCCTTCACGGCGATCGTCACCGCGGGGCTCGCGTGGGCCTCGCTCGGCGATCCGATCGTCTACTGGTTCGGTGACTGGGCGCCACGCGGACAGATCCCGCTCGGAGTCTGTTTCGTCGTCGATCCGATCGGCGCAGGTCTCGCGGCGCTTGCGAGCGTGCTCGTCACCGCGGCGGTGACCTTCGCAGACAGGTACTTCGATGACGTCCAGGCCGTCTTCCACGTCTTGATGCTCGCATTCCTCGGCGCGATCGCCGGGTTCTGTCTGACCGGCGACCTCTTCAACCTGTTCGTCTTCTTCGAGCTGATGAGCGCGGCTGCATTTGCACTCTGCGGCTACAAGAGCCGAGAGCCCGGCCCGCTGCAGGGAGCGATCAACTTCGGCGTCACGAACACGATCGGCGGCTTCCTCGTCCTCGACGGTCTCACGCTGCTCTACGGTCGCACGGGCGCGCTCAACCTCGCGCAGATCGCACGCACGCTCGGCGGAGCACACGACGGCCTGGTGATCGCCGCGTTCGCGCTCATCACGTGCGGCTTCTTCGTGAAGGCCGCGGTCGTGCCCCTTCACTTCTGGCTCCCCGACGCGCACGCCGTCGCCCCTACTCCCGTCAGCGTCGTGTTCTCCGGCGTCATGGTCGAGTGCGGCGTCTACGCGGTGGCCCGGCTGTATGCGACCGTGTTCGCACCGTCGTTTGCCGGCTTCGTCCCGCATGCACGCGGCCTGATCATCGGGGCTGGCGTGATCACGGCGCTCGTCGGAGGAGTGATGTGCTTGGCGCAGCGCCATCTCAAACGCCTCCTCGCGTTCTCGACGGTCGCGCACGTCGGCGTGATGGTCTCCGGTATCGGATTGCTCGACGCGCGAGCCTTCGGCGGTGTGGCCACCTACGTGCTCGGTCACGGGCTGGTGAAGTCTTCTCTGTTCCTCACAGCCGGCATGTATCTCCATCGCCTCCGGTCGGTGGACGAGCTCGAGCTCCGCGGGCGCGGTGGCGCGCTCCCGGGAGCGCTCTTTCTCGCAGGCGGCCTCGCGCTCGCGGGCGCGCCGCCGTTCGGGACGTTCGGCGGAGAGTCGGAGATCGAAGCCGCGGCCGATTCGCTCGGCTACGGGTGGCTCGGCATCGTGTTCACCATCGCCGCAATCCTCACCGCCGGAGCGGTGCTGCGCGCGGCCATGCGCATTTCGTTCGGCTGGGGCCCCTCCGACGGAGAAGAGGACCGCGGCGAGAGGAGCGAGGAGACCGAGACGCGGCCAGGACCCGGTCTCCCGCTCGCGATGTGGGTGCCGGCAGCAGTCCTCCTCGCGCTGGCCTTCGTGCTCGGCACTCTGACCGGGCTCGATCGGGCGCTGCGCGAGAGCGCATTGCGATTCCAGGACAGCTCGGCCTACGCAGCGCGCGTCCTCGATGGAGTCGTCTCTGCCGTGCCTTCGGCGGAACCAAGCGCGGACGACGGATCGTCCCTGCCGCGCTCGCTTCTGGTGGTCGTGCTCTCGTGCGCGACCGCATTCGCCGCGCTGTTCCGGGAACGGATCCCCGCTGGTGTGCGCAAGCTTGCGGTGGCTCTGCTGGGCGGAGCGCTGCGCCGTCTGAGGGCTCTTCAGAGCGGGCACGTAGGTGACTACGTCACGTGGCTCGTTCTCGGCGTCGCTTGCTTCGGCGCACTCAGTGCGCTGCTCCTCCGGTGACCCTGCCGAATCTCGTCATTCCGTTTCTCGACGTGAGATGGCAGCTGCAGCGGGGCGGACTGACACGAGACTCTCCGACTCGAGCAGCGCCGTTTGGCACCGCGGCGTGTCCCTTGCAATCGACGAACAGGAAAGAGATCGGCGGCGACGAACGAACCCGCCGCTTCTGCACGAGATTCTCTACCTCCGCCCCTCGAGGAGAAGACCGTGATGAGCATCAGCAAGCGCGCACGCGTCGACACGAAAGATAGCGCCGCCAAGCACGCCGCGGCCCGAGCTCCCGGCAAGGACGACGTTCACGAGCAACGAGAGGACGAGCAGCGCGCCGAAGGGATCATTGAGGCACCTGGCGGCGTCGATCGGCCGGCTCCGGCGCGTCCGACCACGAGCTCCCGTCCGGCCGATGCGCATTCCGACCGTTCGAAGCGTCGTTCGACGAAGTGATCGATCACGAGCACGACGCTCCCGCTACTTCTTGCGGTCCTCTTCCTCGGAGACCTGACGGTTGTGCTCGGCGAAGCGCTTCCGCCATACCGGGTCGATGGCCTTTCCGTGGGCGAGCTCGGTTCGTTGCCCCTCGCCGCCGAAGCCCGGCGCTTCATCACCGGGAGCGTCGTCGACCGGACGTGGGTGCACTCGCTCGTCGACCTTCGGCGCATGCTCTTGCTTCTTGTCTTCAAGACGCTTCGTGACCATGCATGTCGCGGCTGCAATCGACGTACCGTGGCTCGTCGAGCGTATCCTCAGCTGGTCGTTCCGCCGCCTCACGCCCGAGTCTGCCAGTCAGCGACCGCTCGAGTCGATGCACGCCACCGTGGAGCGGAAGCCCATGCCGTCTCAATCGCCGCCGTCGGCTGCTCCACTGGAGGAGTCAGCGGCTCCATCCGAGGCGCCCGCGTCGAGCCCGCTCGTGAGGTCGCGGCACAGGCATGCGGAGGCGCCTCGTAGGCCGGCGTAGCAGCGCCAATTGCCGTCCTCGCAGCGGCAAGCGTAAGGCGTGAGCGAGCAGGATACCGTCGAGCGGTCGGACACTCACGCGTGTGGACGGCCGTCATCGAGCAGACCTCACCGTCGTACGAGCAGGCTCCGCTCGGAAGGGCGGCGACCGACCAGCTCGTGCCGTAGTTGAAGAAGGCGCCCCCCTTCTCGCCGCAGCGCGGGACGCACTTGGGCGCATCCAGCGCGTCCGGCGCATCGAGGTCGGGGAAATGAGTCTCGAGGTCGTATGGCGCACCCGTCGAGCAGGGGCTGCGAGGACCGTCGTACGACCAGTCGTCGTCCCTGCACGAGCACGCGAAGACCAGGACGCCCACGGCGGTGACCGCGACGATACGCTGGCGGGCTCGCATGAGGTGCACCAGCTGAGGGTAGCAGCATCCGACAGGAGGGCACGCCGGACACCGAGCGTCTCGTCACGCGAGGGTGTCCTGCCGGTACTTCGCGACGAGCTCCTCGCGCGTCGTCACACCGAGCTTCGCGCTTGCGCGTGCCACGAGCACGCGGACCGTCGAGTGCGCGAGACCGAGCTCGTAGGCCGCTTCCTTGTTCGTCTGGCCCATCGACAGACAGGCGACGACCTGTCGCTCGCGCTCGGAGAGCTTGGCGGTCGGCTTCGTCGCCATCGCGTTCACGCGCGCGACGACGTAGTGCGAGCCGTCTCTCTGGAACTCGTCCACGAGCGTCCAGCGAGCGCGCACCAGCGCCTTCCACGACGGGAGCGCACGCTCGGGTGCGCCGCGAAGGTCGGTCCGCGCCCGGAGGATGCCGACCGCCGCGTCCCGCAGCGCCTCGCGTTCGGGCTCTGCGGTGCGCTCGAGGTGCTTCACCTCCCCAGCGGGGGTCATGATCGCTTCGGCGTCGGCGATGCCGTCGGTCCCGGACGTCGCGCGCGTCCCGCCTGCATCACCGAAGGTCGATCTCGGGAAGCTCAACGTGAACATCCAGAATGCGCTCGTAGATACGACGTTCGGCTACGCGATGCAGATCCGCAAGAACGGCCAGCCGGTCGGGACGCGCATCTGGAAGAAGGCGCGTGGCTCCAATGACGGGAACAGCGCCTGGAACCTGGACACGCGCATGCACGTCGCGAGCGTGAGCAAGTTCATCACCGCGGTCGCGATGGTGAAGATGCTCGACGCCAAGGGCGTGAGCGTCGACGCCAAGATCTTGCCGTACCTTCCGAGCTTCTGGCCCAAGGGCTCGAACGTCGACAAGATCACGTTCCGTCAGCTTCTCCGTCACACCTCCGGCTTCGTCACGGGCGGCTCCGCGTCGGACTACACCACGATGAAGTACTGGACGGCGCTCGGCGTCGGCAACAACAACGGCGAGCCGCACTACGAGAACATGAACTTCGGCTTGTGCCGGATCCTGATCTCGACGCTCGGCGGCCTGCCCCCGGTGCTGCTCGTCAACGAGCCGACGTACGACTACGTCACGATCGCGTTCTTCCGGAGATACACCCAGGACAACGTCTTCACGCCCTCGAACGTCGCCGCCGTGAGCTTCGCACCGGTACCCTTCAAGGTCGACGCGCTCGCGTATTCGTCGAACATCGATGCAAGCGGCTGGAGCTCGGGAGATCTGTCGTCGATGGCGGGTGGCGCCGCGTTTCGTCTGAGCGTCAACGAGCTGCTCGACTTCATGGGCACGTTCCGCCGGAAGGGCACGATCGTCTCCGTCAACCGCGCGCAGGAGATCCTCGATCAGGGTCTCGGCCTCGACGTCATCGACGATACGCCGGCCGGTCGCATCTACGACAAGAACGGACGCTGGCGGAACAACGGCAACACCGAGCAGAGCCTCGCGATGTTCCTACCCGACAACGTGGAGCTCGCCGTCTTCGTCAACTCGCCCATCGGCCCCTCGGCGGCGGACCTGAGGAAGACGATCCGCGCGGCGTACGACGCGTCGATCAAGTGATCGCTCCCTAGTCGTCACCCCCGCCCACGCGCCCGGGGGGAGGAGCCCGGCCGCGCGGACGATCCACGACGACGACGTCGGGCTCCTCGAAGAGCCCTGGCCCATGTCACTCGTACATCACGTATTCGGGCACCGGCGTCAGCGCGAGGACCTCGCCCGGAGACATCAGCTTGCCGCCGTTCTTCGTGTCCTCGTCGAAGAAGAGCTTGAAGCCCGCGTGGACGTGCGCGGGCATGTTCTTCACGAGATAGTTGTACGTCTTGATCTTCGGGCCCTTCGGACCGAGACCGTCAACGCCCTTGATGAGCGCCACGCCCGGGTGCGCGACGATCACCGACTCCTCCTTCAAGACGTGATCGTTCACCTGGTGGAAGATGAGCGCCTTCTCGGGCAGGTCACCCTCCTGGACGATGCCGGAGAGGTACGCCGCCACATCGTTGATCACGGCGCCGGTCGTCTGTCCGTAGACCGCGCCCGGCTTCTGCTTGCCCTTCATCGCCCACTCGGGATCGAGCGCGACGCCGACGTCCGGCATGCGCAGATACTTCTCGTAGGCTTTGACCTCGGTCAGGAAGTCCGAGTGTCCGGGCTGGATGTTGAGGATGAGGAGGCCCTTCGAGGCCCGTGCAACTTGCAAGTACTGGTCGACGACCGAGTCCGGAACGCGCCGACGCCACTTGCCGTCCTTGCCGGGTGCCCCCATCACGATGACCGTGATGAGCTCGAAGACCGGAAGCACCTTGCGATCCCCCGTGTACTTGTCGGCGTAGGAGAGGAGCTGCTTCGTCTTCGTCTGCAGGTTGCCCGTGAGCCGCCCGAGCGCGGGCGCGCCAGGCGTCCCGCAGAAGCCTGCCAGCCGGTACGTGGGAAAGATCTCGCGGCCGCCGCGCGGGAGCTCGAGGCGCGGCTTCTCCTCGGGCGCGGCGGGCTCGGAGGACGGCTCCGCGGGCGCCGCCGATGCCGGGGTCGTCGTCGACGACGCCACGGCCGAATCGGCCGCCGCGGGCTCGGCGGCCTTCGCCTCGGGAGCCGCCGGAGCGGATTCCCGCGCGATCGGCGCCCGGGCGCCAGCCGGATCGGCAGCGCCCTGGCAATGTACGCCGCCAAGCATGATCGCGATCGCGCCCAGAAGGCCGCGAGCCCGATGCAGGTGATCCCCCTCACGGGTGTGGGCCGCTCTGGCCTCGATGCGAGTCACGGCGCCGTTGGTAACCCGTGAGCGCGCGAAAACCAAGCTGCACGGATGTGCCGCACGACTGCGATCGCCATCCCACACGTCGGCCCGGCCCTCGGAGACGTCTCGAACGGCCCCGACCGAACCGCGAGCCGCCGGTCACGAGTGCATCATGCAGGCTCTCCCAGAGTCCTTTGCAGCGCGCGCGATGCGACGATTGCCCGCCTTGTTCCGGCGGAGGAGGTGGGCGATAGGGTAGCGATGGCCTCGAGGAACGGTTCGAACGGCGCCAACGGAATGAACGGAACCAACGGCGCGAAGGCCGAGTGGATCGTTCGCTCTCACGGCCGGCTCGAGAAGCTCGCCGAGAATCTCTGGTGGGCGTGGGGCTCGATCCCCGGGATGTCGCTCAAGCGGTCCATGGTCGTTGCGAAACGACGCGACGGAGACCTCGTCATCCACAACGCGATCGCGCTCGATCAGGCCGGGATGCGCGAGCTCGAAGCGATCGGCGAGCCGAGGTACCTCATCGTCCCCAACGCTGCACACCGCCTCGATGCGCCTGCCTTCAAGAAGCGCTATCCCGAGATCCAGGTATTCGCTCCGCGCGGAGGCCGTGACGCCGTCGCCAAGATGGTGAGCGTCGACGGCATCTACGAGGACTTCCCCGCCGACGAGGACGTCCGCCTCGAGATGCTCGACGGCATCGGGGATGCCGAGGGCGCGATGATCGTCCGCTCGACCGACGGGATCACGATCGTGCTGAACGACGCCGTCTTCAACATGGACAAGAAGCGCGACCCGCTCGGCTTCCTCTTCACGACGCTCCTCGGCTCGGCGCCGGGCCCACGCGTGTCTCGCCTCGTGAAGCTCCTCTTCGTGAAGGACAAGCGTGCGCTGCGCGAGCACCTCGAGCGCTTTGCGGAGCACCCGGACCTCGTCCGCCTCGTCGTCGCTCACGAGAAGGTCGCGAAGGGTGCGGACGCCGCGAGCGCGCTCAGGAAAGCCGCGACGTACCTCTGATCCCTGACCAGGTCATACGTGCGCTCGGCCTTCGCGAGCGCGCAGAGCACGAGCTTGTCCGCCTTCGTGGACGCTACGGTCGCGCTATCACCGACCGCGCGGGCATGTTCGACGTCGGCCGAGACCCGAGTGACGCGCTGCGACGACACAGTAGGCATGAACGCGATGCCGGAGACACGCCCCTCGCCCCACGAGGTCGTCTACGCCCATCGCCGGACGGAAGCGATCCACGAGCTGCTCGAGGAGCAACGAGGATGACCGCCGTCGATCTGCACCCGGAGGATCTCGTCGACAAGGAGCTCCTCGGCGAGCTCACGGACTCCGAGCGAGCCCGCCTCGACGCGCACCTCGAGCGATGCTCGACATGCCGCTTCGAGCGCGCGGTCCGCGCCGACTTCGCCGATGAGCTCGCGCGCGAGATTGGGGCTCGCGCCCCAACCACCCGCGGAGGAGGCTTCACTTCGGGACGTTCGGTGAGATCGCGCCGCACGGGAAACGCGCGGTGAGCTGCGCGTCCGGGGACGACTTGAGCGTCTCGCACGCCGAACCGACGAGCTCGATGCGCGAAGGGGTCACGAGGCGCCAGCCCTCGTCGGGCGCGCCCGGGGCGTCGAACGGCACCGGCGCTCCGTTGAGCGTGACAGTACCGAGCTTCTCCATCCCGGCCTGCACCTGACCGTTCAGATCGAAGGTGCAGGTCCGCGCATCGAGGACGATGTGCTTCAGCGCGTCCACGAGCTGCTGCGGGGTGTTCGGCCGGATCGCTCCCGCGTCGCCCGTCACCGGGTCGAGGCCCTTCCCTGCGTTTGCGACGGCGTTGAAGTGCCGCTCGGCCTGCGCGCTCGTGTCGCCGATCGCGATGACGAACGTGCGGATGTCGTGCGTGTACGTCTGCTGGACGGCGTTGATGACGGCCGCCCGGCCGGGCTCGCTGGCGAAGTTGTCACCGCAGAGGCCCGGTTCGCCGTCGGTGACGAGCACCAGCACCTTCGGCGCCTTCGAGGCGAGCGCGGCGAAGCCCTTCGGATCGCCGACGCCGCCGTCATCGGCGAGCCCGACGACGGTGCGGATCGCAGGGCCCGTCGGCGTGTCGTCGTCGACGCTCGCGGGACGAAGCATCGCGTCGACGGTCGGGAACGCATTGAGCTCGAAGGTGAGCCCGTCGAACGCCTTGCCGTTGAAGCGCGGACAGACTTTGTCGGTCGGCTCGGGGAGGAACGAGTTGTCGTTGTCGTTCGGATTGCCGTCGGTCGCGGAGTACATCTTCACCCCGATCTCCGCCTCACCTTCCAGCTGCTTCAGGAGCCCACCCGGGTTCGCCGCGGGTCCGATGAGGACGTCCTTGAGGACCGTCCAACGACAATCCGGATTGCAGTTGTTGCTGTCGCCGGTCGGGAACCGGTAGTGGCGCATGCTCGACGACTGATCGAGGAGGAAGAGCACCTTGGGCTGGACCTTCGTGAGCGCGACGTCGGTATCCGCGCAGACCGCGTCCGTCACGATGCCGCCGTCGTCATCACCTGCATCGGGGAAGCCCGGGCCAGTCAGGTCGCCTCCGCAGCGCCCGCGGTTCGTGCACATGAGCCCGCTCAAGCACGGCTGCTCCGGCGCGCAGTCCGCGCTGCACTTGTCGTCGAGCCCGCAATAGAGCCCATCCGCACACTCGGTGTCGGTCGCACACGGCTTACCGCAGAGCCCTCGATAGACCGTGTCGCACGGGCTTCCGCCGGCGGCGGGGAACGTGCTCTCGGATGCCGTGCCGCAATGAAGCACAGCCGCGAGGACAGCGATCGAGCCCAGCCCCCAGGCGGCCCGGCGGCCCGCGCGATCGAAAGAAGCGCCGCTCATATCTCCACTACCTCCACAAGCAAGTCACCGTGTGAGAGCACGCGGCGTATGGCTCACTTTACGATCTTTCCACCGCGGTGCAGAGGCGAACACAGCCACCAGGTCGGGCAAGGCCGTCACCCGTTTGTGGACGCCAACCTGAGCCGTACGTTTGCGTACCGAGTCGCCTGGATCGGATCCGCCCCACCAAGCGGGTCGTGGCGTTACGCGCTCGGCGGAGTAACCTGAAGCATTCCCAGTTCGACGAGGAAGGCGCGTGCACGTGCTCTCTGCGACTCCTTTCAAGCTCTCGCTCCTCACGCTCCTCGCGCTCGGCATCGTCGGAAGCGCGTGCACGACAGGCAGCGAGGATCCCGCACACTCTCCTCCGCCGGTCGGCGATCCGAATCCGAACGGCAAGCCTCCCGGTGACGGCTGCACGACGGGCAACGAATGCCGTACGGGCGTCTGCACCGGCGCGATGTGCCAGGCGTCGACCAACACCGACGGAGTGAGGAACGGCGACGAGACCGACGTCGACTGCGGAGGCGCGAGCGGTCCGTCGTGCGGTCTCGGCAAGAGCTGCACGACGAACGAGAACTGCGCGAGCGGGCTCTGCACCGACTTCAAGTGTGCTGCTGGTGGTTCGAGCGCCGATTGCGGCGGCGCTCTTCCGAAGTGCGCCGACGGCAAGCCGTGCGGAGCAGGCAGCGACTGCGAGAGCGGCGTCTGCGAGGGCGGCACGTGCAAGGCGCCCGGCCCGAACGACGGTGTGAAGAACGGCGGGGAGACCGGCGTCGACTGCGGCGGCACGCACCCCGACAAGTGCGGCGTCGGCCAGGGCTGCCTTTCGGGCGACGACTGCCAGAGCCTCGTCTGTGACGACGCCAAGAAGTGCGCCGCGCCCAGCTACGACGACAAGGTCAAGAACGGCAACGAGACCGACGTCGACTGCGGCGGCCCCGGCGCTCCGAAGAAGTGCGCCACCGGACTCACGTGCGCCGACCACGACGACTGCGAGAGCAACGGCTGCACCTACGAGAAGAAATGCGCGGCGGGTGCATCCTGCACGCAGCTCGAAGGCGGCCAGACCTGCGGGGCGAACGAGGGACTGGCGAAGCAAGCCGACTGCTGCGAGCGCGCCATGGTCGGCAACTACACGATCGACAAGTACCTCATCACCGCAGGCCGCATGCGGGCCTTCCTCACGCGCCACAACGGCAAGATCCGTGACTGGGCCGCGACGCTCCCCGCGAACAAGTGGAACCAGGCGTGGACCGCGCAGCTGCCGAACAGCATCGCTGGTACGCCGGGTGACGGAAGCAACGCCAACACGCAGCTCGGCCCGTATTACGGCAAGCGCTCCTGCGAGACGGGCTATCACACCGGGCACACGTTCTGGACGCCGCCCGAGTACGGCGACACCAAGGACTTCCCGCAGAACGTCCTCGACACCAAGGCGCTCAACTGCGTGCCGTGGTGGATGATGGCGGCGCTCTGCGTGTTCGACGGCGGTCACCTCCTCAAGGAGGCCGAGCTCCGCGCCGCGTACACGAACAACGGCGTGACCGCTTTTCCGTGGGGCGCGCGCGGTACGTACACGACCACGGCGCAGAACGGCTACGCGATCGGGGAGTTCAGCTATGCGACCCCGAATCCGCCGCCAGGCGCCGGGGTGGACAACGACGGCTACCTGGACGCCGCCTTCTACATCGCGCCTCCCGGGCGGCGGCCAGACGGCTACAACACGACCGGACACGCGGACCTCGTCGGCAACCTGCTCGAGTGGGTGAGCGACAGCGAGCGGCAGTTCGTCTGGAAGGGCTCGTTCGAGCGTCACGCGCGCGAGGCCGACGGCTACACCCCGGGCGCCAATGATCCGTACATGTCGATGAACCCGACGAGGAACCCGACGGTCCCGTGGCGCTGGCACGACATCGACTCGGTCAACGCGAACGGCTACTACGGCATCGGCGGCCGTTGCGCCTACTGAAGGCCTTGTCGACCTCTCGGCGGACGTCGCGGCGATGGCGCGTCCTCCGGCGCTCGCCTCACGAGATCACGCGGAGCGAGCCCTTCACGACGCCGTAGCCACCTTCGGTGCGGAGCTCCTTCCACACGCCGGCCGAGCGTGCGGGGTCGTCGATCGCCCGCCGGTAGGCCTCGACGAGGCGACCGACGTCGGCGGCGGTCTCGCGTACGAGCTCGACCCGGAAGCGCCGCACGCCCGCGCGCGCGAGCTCGGGGAGGAGCTGCACCGCGCTCTGCGGTCGGGCGTGGAAGACCGTGTTGCGGCAGCCGACGTCGGCCTCGACCGGATGCTCCATCCCGGCGCGATCACGCAGCGAGACGCGGTGCTTCTCGCAGGGACGACCGCACGTCTTGTAGTCGCGCCCCTCGGAGAGGAGCGCGGCGATCACGCAGTGCTCCATGTGGAAGAGCGCCATCGGATGATGGAGCACGGTCTCCATCCACGGGCCGAACGGCGTGCGTGCGAGGGCGAGGAGCTGAGCGGCGTCGAGATCGAACGACGGCGTGAATGCGTGCAGGCCGCGCGCGAGCACCTCGGCGGCGGTGACGCGGTTGGTGACGTTGAGGGAGAAGTCACCGATCGCCTGCCTCGCCGTGGAGCCGGCATCGCTTCCCTCCGCCCGACCCAGCTCGCGGAGCGCGCCGAGGCCGCGGACGAGGAGGGCGTCCGGCGCGAGCGACGCGATGTAGCGATCGATCTTCTCCTCGCCGGGCTTTCGGATGCGCGGCGGCGCCACGCCGACGAACGCGCCGGCATGACGTGCGCGGAGCGCTCGCAGCGCCTCACCGGTGCCCGTCAGCTCGAGGAAGTCGAGGTAGACGCCAGCAGCGCCGGCATCGAGCGCGCTCGTCGCCTGCTCGAGCGTTCGACAGAGGACGAAGAGGCCCGCATCGGGCGGCGCGCGGTCCGGCACCTTCGCCGACGCGACGAGGTCCGAGCAATGGGCGTCGGTCGTCGCATGCGCCGCGTGCGGCGGAGCAGCCTCGACGAGCGCCGCCACGAGCGCCCGCCGCGCACGGTTGAGCGAAGAGAGCGGGATGATCGTGCCGGGCGGAAGACCGACGTCGAGCGCACCGAGCTCGAACGGCGAATCGCCGAGCCTGCCGAGCTTGTCCCGAAGCGTGGCCTCGTCGATCGGCGCCGAGCGCGCCTCTTCGACGGCCGCGTCGCCGGTCACCCGCGCATAGGCGCCGGCGCTCGTCTTACCTTCGAGGACGAAAGGCTCACCCGCGCGACCGGCGATGCGGATCGAGACGGGCGTCTTCCGCTCGTGACCGGCATCGCGCGCGAGGATCCGCTTCTCGACGCCGGGCGCGCTCGTCTTGTGGACCCGACGCGACACCCCCTGGGTGACGTCGGTCACCGCCGTGTCGGGACCGAGCCACAGGCGCGCGGTCGACCCGGCCGGCGCGCGCTCGACGTCCTTGCCGGCGATCTCGATCGCCCATACGCGTCCGCCGAGCTCGCCCGCGCCCGCGAAGCCGCCCTCGACGAGGAGACCATCGCCGCGCGCGACCTCGGCTTCGAGCTTCACGACGAGCCAGGCTCGCCCGCGCGCGCGCTCCACTTGACGAAGCGCACCGACGAGCAAGCCGCGGTGATCGCACGACCTTCCCTCGACGAGGCGCTGGTGATCGACGCCGGGGAAGAACCCGGGCCCCGAGCCCCGCGTGAAGGTCTGGAGCGCATCGCGACGTTCCTCGTCGGTCGGTCCCTCGCCTGCGCCGATGGCCGCGTCGATCGCCTTGCGGTAGAGGCGCGTCGTCGCCGCGACGTACTCGGGTCCCTTGAGACGGCCTTCGATTTTGAGCGATGCGACCCCGAGCTTCACGAGATCGGGGACGAGCTTCGAAGACTCGAGGTCCTCGGGGGAGAGCAGGTACGCGGCGTCATCGGTGTCGACGCGCTCGCCGTCGACGACGAGCTCGTACGGAAGCCGGCACGCCTGCGCGCACGCGCCTCGGTTGGCGCTTCGCCCGCCGATGGCCTCGCTCGTGAGGCACTGGCCCGAATACGAGATGCAGAGCGCACCGTGGACGAAGACCTCGACCTCGACGTCGGTCCCTGCCCGGATCTTCGCAATGTCGTCGAGGGAGAGCTCGCGCGCGAGGATCACGCGGGTCGCGCCGAGCTCCTTCGCGAGCTCGACCGACGACGCATCCGTGCAGGTCATCTGGGTGGAGGCATGCACCGGCAGCTCGGGCGCGATCGCTCGAGCGAGCATCGCGACGCCGAGGTCCTGGACGATCACCGCGTCGACGCCCGCCGCAGCGCATGCACGGACGGCGCGCTCGACGGCCTCGAGCTCCTCGTCGAACACGAGTGTGTTCAACGTCACGTAGCCGCGAGCGCCGTGCTCGTGGAGCCAGCGCATCGTGCGGCCGAGCTCTTCGACGTCGAAGTTCGTCGCACGCGCGCGGGCGTTGAAGCCCTGGAGGCCGAAGTAGACCGCGTCGGCACCGGCGCGTACGGCGGCCTCGAGCGCGGCGCGATCGCCGGCAGGCGCGAGGACCTCGGGTCGCCAGGACGCCGGCGTGGAGCGGGACATGGCAGCCGTCTTTAGCGCAAACGGGAAGGAAATCACGCCTCGCCGTGCAGTACCGCTCCGGGCCTCGGTGCTGTGCTCTACGATGCAGGCCCTCGATGCCCGTATCGGTCGTGCTCCTCGTCGTCGCGTCCGCGCTCGCGCATGCGTCCTGGAACGCGATCCTGAAGCGATGCCGCGATCCCGAGAACGCGATCGCGAGCATGATGTCCGTCGCGGCGGTGTGCGGGGTGATCTTCGCCGCCATCCTGCGCATGCCGATGCCGTCGGCAACGAGCCTCGGGTGGTGTCTCACCGCGGGTGTGCTCGAGGTGGGTTACTTCGTGACGCTCGCGCGGGCGCTCTCGCGGGCGCCGCTCGGGAGCGTATACACCGTCGTGCGCGGCGGAGCGCTCCTGATGGTGTGGCCCCTCTCCGTGCTGCTCCTCGGCGAGCCGCTCAGCATCACGCGCATGGGAGGCACGCTCCTCGTCGTGCTCGGCCTCGCGGCGACGGGGGCGAGCGAGCGGATGCCCGCGCGCGCCCCAGCGCAGCCCGACCCGCCTTCATCGGATGATGTCGCGCGCCCCGACGACGCGGAGGCCGGCGGCGACAGCGCCGAGCCGAATGCGACGCTGCGCTCGGGCATCGCCGTGGCGGCGCTCTGCGCGGTCTTCGTCGGCGGCTATCATCTCGCGTACAAGCTGGCTCTGGAGAACGGCGGCCGCCCCGAGGCGGTCGTGTCGATCTCGCTCTCGACCGCCTCGATCCTCAACGTCGCGGCGCTCGGAGCTCGTCGCAAGCTCGCGCTCGACGCGCTTCGGGCGCAGCCGATGCGCATCGTCACCGGTGGGCTGCTCGCAAGCCTCGGCTTCCTCGTCGTCCTGTCGGCGATGAAGGACGAAGGCGCCGGCGTGATCCTCACGCTGCGCAATACGTCGATCCTCTTCGCACAGGTGCTGGCGTTCGCGCTCGGCGAGCGACCGCGCCGCCTCGGCATCGTCGGCGCGGTCCTCGTGACGGTAGGCGCGGTCCTGCTCGCTCTCTGAGAGCTCCAGCCCGGACTAAGCTCGAGCGCCCCTCACTCCGTCACGCAGGGCGCATCCACCGCGGCAGGCGCGGAGACCACGGCCGTCCCGGTGGTGCGGAACGTCTCGTGGAAGCAGCCGTACTGGTGCATGACGGCTTCGAGCTTCCGGTAGATCTGGTGACCGTCGTTGCCTGCGTTGTCGTACTGGACGACGACGCTGGTGAACGGAGTGCCGGTCGACGCCTGCATGTTCGTCTTCACCGGATAGGAGAGCGGCGCGTCGATGCCGATCAGCGAGAGCGCCTGATCCATCGTCGGCCACACGGAGTCGCCGACGCGCGGATGGTGGTACGCGAGGGCCATCGCATCGAAGACGGTCTCGGGGAAGTACGAGTCGGCCTTCCCGACGGGCACGTAGAGCGAACGCGACGGATGCCCGGGGAGCGGATCGTGCGCGATGCGCGGGACGCTGACCATCGGATCGACCGGCTCGAGCGCCGTCTCGGCGACGTGCACCGCGGGATGGAGGAACGTGAGCTTCTCGGTCGTCTTCATCACCAACGACAGGAGTCCCGCCACACCCGGGATCGTGTTCGTCCGCAGGATGAAGTACGTCCAGTAGCCGCCGGCACCCGTGGGCACCGCGAGCTTGATCCGCTCGTCGGACGCCGTGACGAGGTTCGTGTACATGCCGCCCATCGACTGTCCCTGCGCATGCGGCGAGGGCGCGAAGCGGAAGGCGTCCTCGCCCGCGGGGAGCGTCGGCCCGGTACAGGCCGCGACCACCGACGCCGGGATCCGCACGCGCTCGAGCGCAGAGATGAAGAGACGCGACTCGATGACTCCCTGCCGGAACGTGTCGCGCGTCGCGACCATGTTGTTGACGTTCACGTAGTCGAAGTCTTTCGCGCCCGGGACGCGCTCGGGGCTCATCGGCAGCGCAGCGCCGGCGACCGCGAAATGCCGTTTCGCGAGCACGGTCGCCGGCCATCGATCGTTGCTCGCGTTGTTGTCGCCGCCATCGATGACCTGGCGCGAGACGCCACCGGAGCCGTGGAAGTAAACGACGAGCGGATAGCCGCCGGCCGGCATCGGCTCCTTCGGCAGCGCGAGCGACACGCCGATCGCCTCGTCCCGCTGCTTCACGGGCGCACCGTCGGGCCCGACGTCGAAGAGGCCCTCGGTGTTGAAGGGAGGGACTCCACGCTGGAACTGCGGGAGCGTGATCGTCGCGCGCACGTGACAGAACGGCGAATCGTCTCCGCTGGTCTCGGCCTCCAGCGCGTAGCCTGAGACGTCCGCGGTGTACTGCGCGAGCACCTTCGTCCCGATCGCGTTCGTGTCGGCGACGACGTCGCCCGTCGTGAACACGGTCGCGCCTACGACATCCGCGCGCGCGATGCTCAGCTTGTCGAGCGTCTCCCAGAGCGGAGCGTAGAGGTCACGCATCGCGGCACCTCGCTCACCCGCGGGGGTCTCGCCGCGCGCGAGAGCTGCGAGCATCGCCGGCGCCTCCGGCGTGGCCCCGGACTCGAGGCCGACCCCGCGCGTGACGACGAACGCGTACTTGCGCTTCGGCGCGAGGATGAACCCGGGACGCGCTGCGATCGCGATCAGGTTCTCGGGAACGTACGGGTCCGCGTTCGGCGTGTGCGCGACCACGGGCACCGCCGTCCCGCGCGCCGGTGATGCGGGGTCGACGTCGAGCAGGAGCAACGGAGCATGCGCCCCACCTTCGACGACGACCTCGGGGTCACGCGGCGCAGGCTTGGCGGTCAGCTTGAAGTACCCGACCGGGACGACGGGGAACGCCTTCCGCTGCGTTGCTCCGAGCTTCAGCCCCGCGAGGATCGGAACGCCGGGATCGGGGAACGACGCGAGGTCGGGCGTCCCGTCGGTCGTGAGCCGGAGATCGGACGGGTACGGGAAGTCGAAGAAGGCGCCCTCCGCATCGAGCTTCGCGTTCGGATCGAAGGCGATCGTCGCCGGCGAAGCGCCGCCGGACTTTTCATCGTCCGAGCACGCCGGTCCGGAGACGGCCAGGAGCAGGAGCGCTGAGACGGAGAGGACGGCTCGGAGTCGCATGATCGATGCAGGGCGTAGCATTTTACGTCGTAAAGGCAATCGGCCCGCGGGATGCGGCCCGACTGCGAAGCATACGTCGAGTCGCCGGAGCCCGCGGTAGGATCGCCGGCCGATGATCGACGATGAGACGCCCGACGCCACCTTGACCGAAGCCGATCTCGACGGCGTCTTCCCCGAGGGTTTCTACGCGACGACGAACTTCCAGACGGACGTGCGCGTCGACGGTGCCTGGCTCGAGGTCGCACGACCGGAGATGGATGTCGGCGTCCGCGTCGTCCGCGAGCCGTCCGGCGTGCGTGCCGAGGCCTGCCCGATGCATCGCGTGAAGAAGGGCGACCTCCTCGTGGTCGGCGACCGGGGCGTCCGTGTCCGGCTACCACCCCGGAGCTCGACGGAGGGCGAAGCATTCCGCTTCATGTCCTCCGGCGTCTCCACCGAGCGGCCGAAGGCGCGACTCATCCGCGATGTGGCGCTCGCGATGAAGGAAGCCCACGCGGCGAAGAAGAAGGTCCTCCTCGTCGGCGGTCCGGCGATCGTCCACAGCGGGAGCGCCCCGCTCCTCGCGGCCCTCATCCGCGATGGCTGGATCGACGTCCTCTTCGCCGGCAACGCCCTCGCCGCCCACGACATCGAGGCGGCGATGTTCGGCACGTCGCTCGGGATCGAGCTCTCGCGCGGAGAGAACGTGCCTCACGGGCACCAGCATCACCTTCGCGCGATCAACCGGGTACGGCGCGCAGGCTCGATCGCCGCCGCCGTCCGCGAGGGGCTCGTGACGAGCGGCGTGATGCACGCGTGCGTGACCAAGCCGATCCCGTTCGTCCTCTGCGGATCGATCCGCGACGACGGCCCGCTTCCGGACGTCGTGACCGACTCCGTCGCCGCCGCCGATGCGATGCGCGCCCAGGTCGAAGGCGTCGGCGTCGCGATCGTCGTCGCAACGACGCTCCACGGGGTGGCCACCGGGAACATGTTGCCGGCGAGCGTCTTCACGTTCTCCGTCGACACGAGCGCCGACAGCGTGATCAAGCTGGTCGATCGCGGCACCCATCAGGCGGTCGGGATCGTCACCGACTGCGAGTACTTCCTGAGCGAGCTCGGGAGAGCCCTGAAGGAGACCTGAAGCAGCCACGGGAAGACCGAGCCCCCGAACGGACCATCGCCAGTTGGCAGTTGTAGTAGCGTTCCGGCCATGCCGGGTCGCCTCTGGATCTACGCTGTCTTCCTTCTATCGGGCTTTGCGGCGCTGCTCTACCAGGTCGTCTGGCAACGGGCGCTCTACACGATCTACGGGATCAACATCGAGAGCGTCACCATGGTGGTGACCGCGTTCATGCTCGGCCTCGGCGTGGGAAGCCTCGCAGGCGGCATCGTCTCGAAGGACGCGAAGCGCCCCGTCCTCCTCTACTTCTCGCTCGTCGAGCTCGGGATCGGCCTCTTCGGTCTCGTCTCGCTCTCCGTGTTCCACGCCGTGGGCAACGTGACCCTCGGGATGAGCGCCGTGCCGACCTTCATCGTCACGTTCCTCCTCGTGCTCGTCCCCACGATGCTGATGGGAAGCACGCTCCCGCTGCTCGTCGCGCACCTCGTCCGCGAGAACAAGAACGTCGGCAAGAGCGTCGGCACGCTCTACTTCGTGAACACGCTCGGCTCGGCGTTCGCGTCGGCTGCCTCGGTGCTCTTCATCCTCGGCAAGGCGGGGCAGTCGGGCTCGATCCGGATCGCGGCGCTCCTCAACATCACCGTGAGCCTCCTCGCCTACGTGGCGCACCGGCGCGCGATGCGGCCGGGAGAGGTCGCTCGGACACTCGCGGCGGCGATGACGACGGACGAGAACGCCGGTGACGGCGGAGCTCGTGACGGAACAGCGGCCTCGGCGGAGCAGCCGAAGGCGATGGAGTCGGTCTGATGGGATTCGCCGTTGCTCTCGCCGTCGCCGCCGTCGCCGGCTTCATCGCGCTCTCGTACGAGATCCTCTGGTACCGCGTCATCTCGTACGCGAGCTGGGGTCTCCCCGGTGCGTTCGGTCTCCTCCTCGCCGCCTACCTGTTCGGCCTCGCGATCGGCTCGCGCATCGCAGGCGCGTTCTGCAAGGACAAGACGCAGGCCGGCGACACGAAGCAGCTCCGTGCCCTCGCCGTCTTCACCTTCGTCGCGAACCTGGTCGCCTGGCTCGTCGTCCCCGCCTTCGGCCTCAGCGCGAAGAAGTACGACTGGCCGCCTGCGCTCGCCGCGGTCGCCGTCGCCGCCGCGCTGCTCGGGGCGATCCTCCCGCTCGTCGCCCACTTCGGCATCAAGCCCGACGAAAAGGCTGGCGCGAACCTCAGCTACATCTACCTCTCGAACATCATCGGCTCCGCCGCCGGGAGCCTCGTCACCGGCTTCGTGTTCCTCGACCAGTGGTCGCTCCCGACCATCGGAGCGGTCATCGCGTGCATCGGGATGGTGCTCGTCGCGGCCCTGCTCTTCCTCGCGGAGCTGCCGAGCACCGGCCGCCTCGCGAGCCTCGCCTCGCTCGCCCTCGTATCCGTCCTCCTCTTGAAGGCGACCCCCGCGGTCTACGACCGGATCTGGGAGCGCCTCCTCTACAAGCGGAACTTCGACGAGACGAGCACGCGCTTCCTCGACATCGTCGAGACCAAGAGCGGCGTCATCACGGTCACGCAGGACGGCACCGTCTACGGCGGCGGCGCGTACGACGGGCGCGTGAGCACGTCGATCCAGCACGACCGCAACGGCATCTTCCGCGCGCATGCCCTGGCGGCGATGCACCCGTCGCCGAAGCGCGTCCTCATGATCGGCCTCGCGACGGGCGCCTGGGCGCAGATCGTCGCGCACCTCCCGCACGTGGAGAAGCTCACCGTCGTCGAGATCAACCCGGGCTACCTCACGCTGATCTCGAAGTACGACCAGGTGAAGAGCCTGCTCTCGAACCCGAAGGTCGAGATCGTCGTCGACGACGGCCGCCGCTGGCTGAACCGCCATACCGATCAGAAGTTCGACGCCGTGGTGATGAACACCACCTGGAACTGGCGCGGTCACAGCACGAACCTGCTCTCGGTCGAGTTCCTCGAGCTCGTACGATCGCGCCTTCTGCCGGGCGGCATGATGTACTTCAACACGACGTCTTCCGACGACGTGAAGAAGACGGCGGCCACCGTCTTCCCGCATGCGCTTCGCGTTTACAACTTCATGGCCGTCAGCGACTCGCCCTTCTCGTTCGACAAGGAGCGCTGGCGCACCACGCTCACGACGATGACGATCGACGGCGAGCCGATCATCGAGGACTCCGCCGACGGAAAGGCGTTCCTCGACGAGCTCGTGAGCTACGCCGACAGCGTGAACGGACCGCCGCGCGACGACGGCATCGAGAAGCGCGAGAGCGTGCTCGCTCGCGTGGACGCGGCCGGCGCGAAGATCATCACCGACGACAACATGGTGACCGAGTGGCGCCAGGTCCTCCGCTTCCAGGAGCCGCCCTGACACAGCGCCGCCCCGAGTCCCCGTTCGAAGGACCGAACGGCTGAACGGGAAATCGAGGCTCACGCATGAAGGACGTCTCGTCGCTTCATGCTGCGACCTCCTCCGCGCTCATTTACAGAGCTGCGTCTCCAGCTTCTGCTCGTCCACGATGCAGTCGAGCGCGAGCAGGCCCGAGCGCCGCTTGCAGCGAAGCCAGCTGCCTCGCTCGCCGCAAGCGACGGGCGAGGTGAAGCCGTAAATGTCACTGCAGCCGAGGCCCAGCGTGAGGCCGGCGCACGTCGCTTTCTCGTTCGTCCAGAGCTTCTCGACCTTGCCGCTGCAGTCCCAGTCGCCGTTGCGCGGGCTCTCCGCCCGGTCGAAGAGGAAGCCCTGGCGCGGGTGGACGCGTGAGTCGTTGTCGTCGCAGTCGTGCGGTCCCGGCGCGTCCTCGCAGCCGGGCTTGGTGAGGTCGTTGTAGTGGTCGCCGTCGCAGTCGCAGCTCATGCAACCCGCGGCATCGACCTTTCCACCCGCGTCGACCACGACGAGCTCTTCGACCGTGCTGCCGTCGATCAAGATCGGCCCGCTGTCCTGCTCTTCGAGAGCATCGGAGCCGGCGTCTGCTACGGGCTGCGGGTCGGCGTCGACCTCGGCGCCAGCCTCGACCCCCGCTTCGAGATCCTCGGCAGGACCGAACGTCACATCGGGAAAGCTGCACGCCCACGACGCGCCGAGCGCGACGGTGAGCGGACCGAAAACGAAGAGAAGTCGCTTCATCGGACTATTGGCAGAGCTGCGTGACCGTTCCCTTGGGCACAGCCTGGCAGGCAAAGATCCCCGACGCCTCACACGAATACGCGTCGGCCTTCGTCCCGCACGCCGGCTTGTTCAAGAACCCTGGCCCCCCCGTGCACCCCGTCAAGCCGGTGCCGGAGCACTTGATCTCGGCGGCAGGTGTACGCGTGACCACTCCATCACAGTTCCAGTCACCCTCGTGGCCCACGGGCACGGCATCCGTCGGCAACGCGCCCGGGTACCGGAGCGGATCGAGATCGTCGCAGTCCCCCGGCTGCTTGCCAGGGCCGGCCGCGTCGGGCCCCGCATCGCAGTGGATGTCGAGGTAGCCGTCCTCGTCGCAATCGCACACCGGCTTCGTCGCGCAGGCGTTCGCGTCGACGACCTGGTTGGCGTCGCCTCGAGTGGCGACGTCTCCGAAGTCGAAGACGTCGGCGAGGTCGGCGGCGTCGGTACCGCCGTCCGCGTCTCCTTCGGAGCCTGCCTCCTGCGCGGCGTCCTCGTCACCAGCAGCTGCTGCTGGTCCGAACGATACGTCCGGGAAGGTGCACGCGACACCGACGGCGACGAACGGCGCCGCGAACATCGAGACGACTACGAGCCGACGACGGTTCACCTCAGAACCTCCCCGATACGCTGAGCCCGCCGAGCGACGGCGCGACGCGGACCGATCCCGCCGACTTGCCGGACTCCGCGGATGAAGGTGACGACTTGCTCGTGAACACGAGCGCGAGTCCTGCGCCCACACCGACGACCCCGACCGGCAACAGCACGGACGTGAGCGTGCTCATCGTCTTGCCCGTATCGACGGTGCCGCGGAGATCTTCGGGGCAGTTCCGGTGCGTGGAGCAGCGATCGTCGAGATCGCCGAGCGCGCCCTGCCGGAGGAGGAACGTGACGCCCGAGCCGACGAGCGCCGCCGCTCCGACGCCGGTGACGATCCAACCGACCGTCCGCCGCGTCGAGTGATCCTCCGCCGGCGGAGCCGCCTGCTTCGGCTTCGGCGTGACCGTGAGACGGATCGTGACGTGCGGGTTGTCGCCCGCCGAGAGGGTGACCGTCTGCTCGACCGGCTGCGCGTCCGTCGTCTGCGCGCGGATGCGATAGGTGCCCGGGTCGCGCTCGAGCGGGGTCCCTACGAGCGCCGTCCCGACGGACTCGCCGTTCACGAAGATCTCGACGCCGGTGCTCTCGTTCGCGAGCGCTTCGCCCTCGGGCGATTTCACGTACACGTCGACGACGAACGAGGCGACCTTCGGCTTGAGCCGCGCGGCGGACTCCTCGGCGTCCTTGTCCCATCCGTCGTACTTCGGGTCGTTCGGCGCAGTGATGAGCGCGCGCTTCAGATCGAGCCACGCGCGCCGCGACGACGCGAAATGCCCGAGCGCCTCCTCGCACTCCGCGAGGTTGCGGAGCGATCCGAGGCCTTGCGGGTAGATCTGCCAGGCCTTCCTGAAGAGCGGCGCGGCGCTTCCGCAATCGTTCGCATTGCGCAGATCCCGGCCTCGCGCGAAGAGGTCCTTCGCGTCCGATTCCGGAGAGGCGCTCGCCGGCGGCGCGACCGCGAGCGCGCCGAGGCCGAGAGCTGCCGACGCCACGAGCCGCCGAACGCGCAAGGATGGAAGCGTAGTCACGTTGGAAGAATACAACGGAACGGGATAGTCGAGAAAGCCCCTCCACCCCGACGCTGCTTCGAGCACCACTCGAGGCGCTCATGACGAGCGATCGTCCGCACACACCCGGTTCGATCAGAACACGTCGGCTTTGTTGACCGACTTCGCCGTCGGTGGCGTCGTCGCACGCGGCCCGCTCGTGGTGGCCGGCGGTGTCACCGCGTCCGCCCCGAGCTTCGAGCCGTTCGTCGGCTTGCGCCCGACGGTCGCGGCGGTCTTCGACGGCGGTGGTGAAGACGGCGGATCGACCGGCATCGGCGGCTCGGGTGTCGCGATCGAGGTCGCAGGCGGCGCTGCCGTCACCGGTATGGGCGGCGCGTCGGAGATCGCCGACGTCGTTTCGTCGATCGACGGCTGCCCAGCCGCGGTCCGATTCGAGCCACGGAACGCGACCATCACGAGGAGGCCGATCCCGAGCAGCGCGAGGAGCCCCGCAATCGCGATGAGCCAGCCCACCGGTCCGTTATTGCGGCGGGTGACGAACGTCGGCTCGCCGAGCGCGACGTTCTCGAAGTCGGGGGCCGAGCCGCGTCCGACGATCGGAGCGCTCGTGTGCCCGAGCTCCGGATGGCTCCCCATGTTCGGGCGAGTGAGGTCCGGATGGCTCCCCATGTTCGGGCGAGTGAGGTCCGGATGGCTCCCCATGTTCGGGCGAGTGAAGTCCGGATGGCTCCCGACGTTCGGACGGGCCGCGAGGTTCGGCTCGCTCCCGAAGCTCGGGGAGCTGCCGCGCGCGGCATCGAGACGGCGCGCGCTCGTCGGCGTCAGTGGAATGCCGAGCGCGGCCTCGAGCTCTTCGGGCGTGACGAGCCTCTCGAACCACGCAGTGAGCTCGGCGGCGCTGGAGAAGCGATCCTCGAGCTTCGACGCGAACGCCCGCGCGAAGAAGGCCTCGACTGCAGGCGGAAGATCGGGGCGACGCGCCAGCGCGGGGATGACGCGGAACGTGCAGATCGAGAGGAAGATATCCTCGACCGTCTCGCCCTCGAAGGGGATGCGCTTCGTGAGCGCCTCGTACGCGACGACCGCAAGCGCCCAGAGGTCACAGCGATAGTCGAGCGTGTCGAGGCCGCGAGCCTGCTCCGGGCTCATGTAGCTCGGTGTGCCGAGCACCATGTCCTTGCTCGTCGCGAACGGCGAGCGCGTGCGGAACGGCTTTGCCGACCGCGCGATCCCGAAGTCGAGCAGCTTGACGAGCAGACGCCCGTCCTCGTCCCGTCCGAGCCACACGTTCGCGGGCTTGAGGTCTCGATGGAAGATGCCTTCCTCGTGCGCGAGCGACAGTGCGCGCGCGACCTGCGAGACGATCGCGGCCACCTCGGGCATGTCGAGCGGTCCGGAGCGCTTCGCCTTGGACTCGAGCGACTCGCCCTCGAGGAGCTCCATGACGAGGTAGGCGAGCCCCTCCTCCTCGCCGTGATCGCTCACGGAGACGATGTGCCGTGTCTTTCGAGAGAGCTTCGCCGCGATCTGCGCCTCGAGCTGGAAGCGCCCCGCAGCGGTCTCGGCTTCGATGTCGTCCGCCGGCTCGACGAGCTTGACCGCGAACTGCCCACCGAGCGAGTTGTGGTTCGCAAGCCAGACCTCGCCCATCGCTCCCTTGCCGAGGAGCTTCACGAGCTCGTACTTGCCTGCGATGACTTGGCCGACGTCGATGTTCAAGGTCGATCGATCCTGGAGCGACGAACCCCCGACCGAGAGAGTACAGGAACGCTTTCGCGTTGCGCGAGCCGACTGAACCAATTGGAACAGTCGCTTCGGTCCCACATGCAGCAGCGCCGCCACGCGGTCACGTGGAGAGAGCTGAATCCCGAGAGCGCGTCGCCCATTCCGAGCAGAGCAGCGGCGTGAGCTGGCGCACATGCTCCTCCTTATTTTTGTGCGTTCCGTGCCGGAGGGAGGGCGCGACGTCGGAGATCGCCCTTCGAAAAACCGTCATGAATCCAGGGAGATCGCTCGCCCCGCTGAGACCGCCAGCCTCATCCCGAGACGCACAATTTCACCTGCTAAGGTTGGGGCATTGCGCTACGGTCTTGTCGTGGGCCAAGAGAGCGGACGTAGACCGAAGTTCGATCCGGATCAGCGCGACCCGCGCGGATCTCCCGACGGGCAGGATGAGCATCGCTCGTTCAACGTGATGGTGGGGGAGGCCATCCGGCGATCTCGACAAGAGCATGGCTGGACGCAGGCGTTCCTCGCGGAGCAGGCCGGGCTGTCACCGAACTACATCGCACGCCTCGAGCGTGGTGAGCTCGGTCCCTCGTTGTTCGTCGCCAACCGCATCTGCGGTGCTCTGACGATCGATCTCGAGGTGCTGGTCACCCCGAGCTCCGGAGCACTGCCGACGAAGCGAACGACGATGAAGCGTCGCGCCCTCACCGGCTGAACGCCCGACCGTCTTCGCTACGACCTCGATCGCCGGCCGATCTACGTCCGCTCGCCCCGTTCACGGTGCGATGACGCTCGGCACGGTACTGACGCCATGGCGGGCGATGACGCCCTGACGCTTCGCGCCCGGACGCGCGGAAGCGGCGAACTGACCACCCGCTCCCCAGAAGGCGCCCGACGGGTCGGCCCACGCCCCGTGCAGGTCGGTGTACGGCTCCGAGCCGAAGTCGCTCTCCCACGCGCCGCTCACGAGACGGAGCTTGAGGCTCCCGCCACCAACGACGACCACGCGGCCGCCATTGCACGACACGCCGTTCAGCTCGTTCACGAGCAAGAGCGGATCGATCTCGGCGCGCTTCCACTCCGTCCCGTTCGAGACGAGCAGATCGCGCCCACCGACTGCGTAGACCTCGCTCGGACCGCAGCCCGCAACGGTCGTGAGCCGACCTGTCGCCACCCCCTCGGCTTCGCGCTTCCACGCGTCGCCGCTCCGATGCCACACGGTGCCTGCCTCCCCGACGATGTAGAGGTCGCTCGCGCTCGAGCCCCACACCTTGAAGAGCGCCACCCCCTTCGTCTCCGGCAGCACCTCGGGCTTCCAGCTCGTGCCGTCCCAGTGAAGGACGACGTCGTTGGCCGCGCTCGGTTGATCGGGCGTGCCGCCCACCGCCCACGCATCGTCGGGCGCCGCGGCCCAGACGCCATAGAGCGTCGCACCGGTGCCGGACGCGACCTCGGTGAACGCGGCGCCGTCCCAGTGCGTGATGCGCCCCTTCTCGCCGACGAGCCACACGTCCGATGGGCTCGTGCCGTGCACCCACCAGAACGTCTCCGTCTTGCCAGGAGCAAGTCGGCGCCACACCGTGCCGTCGAAGCGAAGCACGAGCGCGTCGAGGCCGTTGCCGAGCGCGCCTCCGACGGCCCACACGTCACGCTCCGACGTGCCCCACACGCTGAGGAGCGCGCCGTCGAGATCGTCGAGGACCGGTCGCCACTCGGCGCCCGCCTCGATCTCGGGTGTCGTCGCCTCGACGCCTGCATCGCCTCCTGGAGTCGATGGCGAATCGGCGTCACACGCGACGAGCGCCATCCCGAACGCGGAGCAGGCAGTGCCGATCGCCAGCACGAGGGCCGACCGTTCGAGCCGAGCCTTCGATGCGAATCTTCGCCGTTCGTTCATTGCACCGCCCCGTCGACACCGGCGTCCTCGCCACACGTCTCACCGAGCACGTAGCCGCTCCGGCAGAGGCACCGGCACGCGGTCTCCTTCTGGCCGGGCTCTGCGCATCGAGGGACGACGGCGATCTTCTTCGTCGCCGTCTTCTTCCGGCGATCCGTGATCACGACCTCGAGCTCGAAGCCCTCGTCGAACACGTCCTGATCGGCCCACTGGTTCGGGCAGAGCGGGATGTTCGAGTAGTCGCCGATCTCGGCGGAGTCCTCGATGTTCGTCGTCGTGCCTCGCCCCGTGGTTCCCCAACCGTCGGACTCGCGACGAAGGTTGACCGTACGCCCGTCGAGACGGATCTGCTTCGTGAGCGGATCGCGCAACGCGCCGACGATCTGCATTCCGCAACCGTCGACGTTGAGGGCCCGCACTCCGACGAACGACACGCGCCCGCCCTGCGGCGGAAAGAGGACCGCGAGATCGTCTCCGTCCTGCAGGGGAACGTCGGTACCGTCGGCGCGGAGCGCACGGAGCTCGATGATCGCCTCCGCGCTCGGATCACCGAGGTAGCCGGTCGGGCACACGCTCGTGAGCGAAGCGTCGGATCCGCCGTCGACCGATGCGTCTTCCGTCGGCGACGCCGGCTCGTCGTCCGGACAGCCCGCGGCGAGGAGCAGAAGCGGCGTCGCGGCGAGGACGATGAGCGCGCGTCGAATCACGTCAGTTGCAGAAGACGTCGCCGGTCGCCTGCTGCGGCCAGTAGTAGACGAAGATGTTGCAGTGCTCGTTCTTCTCCACGATGGGACCGAACGTATAACAGCAGTCCTTCTCCGCGCTCTTGTCGGCATCGTCGAGCGCCTTGCAGCCGCCGATCTCTTCCGCCGGCGGAAGCCACTGGTAGCCGCAGCTGAAGTAGACGCCGCCGCCCGGCTTCACCTTCAGATCGAGATCGGGTGACCGCAACATCGGCGGCTCGTTCCACGACTCGGAGCGATAGAAGCGCGCGTCGTCGCCCGGCTTCGCGATCGAAACGCCGTCCCATGCGTACATGTCGAAGGTCTTGCCGCGACCGTGAAAGTGGCCGTTCGCGCCGATGATGTTGACCTCCTGGGTCGGGTTCTTGAACTGGCAGGTCCCGCTGAACTCCGGGCTCGGATTGCTCCTGCACACGCGGATCGACTGCTTCGTCGCGAAGAGCGTGCCCATCTGGTGGACGACCTTTTCCTTCGGGATCGTGAACCAGTTGATCGCGACTTCGGCGTCGTCCGGCGTCTTCTGCGAGCTCGCATTGACGTAGTGGGTCTGGAGCATGATCCACTCGTCGGGCTGGAACACGTTGGCGACGCCTTCGGGGAACGTCCAGTCGACCTCGCCATCCTGCTGCGTATTCGCGACGAGCGGCCAGTCGGCCCAGTTCGGGCTCTTGAAGCACTCACCCTGACCATTGAGCCCGCGCGAGACGAGCCCCGCGTTCGGGTCGAGCCCCGCGACGGTCCTCACCCGAAAGAGGTTCATGTGGTGCGAGCCCGCCCGCTGCACCATCTGGATGCGGTGCAGGTTCACCGGCTCGTTCTCGGGCAATCCGCCCTGCTTCGCGAGGTCGCGGATCTTGAAGAAGTAGCAGTCCTGCACCTCCTCGCCGGCGTTCACCTGGAAGAGCGGCGTCCGGAATTGAAACCCTTGGCCGGCCGCCGGCGCCTGCAAGGTGTCGGTCGTCGTCGGGACGATGGCATCGGGATCACCCGGGCACCCGGCGAGGGTCAGGAGCGCGACGGGGAACACGGCAAGAGCGGAGACGAGACGGTTCATCAGGAAGCCCCACGGGAGAGTAGCCGATCGCGATCGACCGGCGACGACGCCAGCACCCTGTGTGCCAGCGCCGCTACTCGCTGGATGTGCCTCGAAAATCGGGCGACCCGACGAGAGACCCGACGCGAGACCCGGACATCGCGGTCATGCCGAGGCGCGTGGCACAGTCGTCCCCACCCCGGCTCCGGCCCCCGGCGGGCGGGCGCTTCTCGTGGAGGTCGCGGTGCGGCAGCGGCGAACACTCTCTCGCGACTCGGTCGCGCCGGGCCTCGCGTACCGCGATGCGATACGCTTCACGGGTGCGCGCCGGTGCTGCCCTCGTCGTCACCGTGGTGATCGGCACGAGCCTCTGCACGCTCGCATCGACTGGAGGGTGCGGGCTCGACACGGTCGGAGCCGAGATTGAGGCCGATTCCGAAGACGGATCGCGCCCACGAGACTCGCGCTCGAACGACGGCAGCAGCAGCGAACCGGTCCTCGACGGCGGAGCCGACGATGCCGACGCCATCGGTCCCGACATCGACGCGAGCGACTCGGACGCCGACGCCGGCGACACGGGCCCTTGTCCCGACGCTTGCTCCTCGTGCCTCGGTCGTCTCTGCCGGATCGACTGCCCCGGCCCCAAGTGCACGGCGGCGAACATCACGTGCCCGCCTGGGCGGCCGTGCCGGATCGTCTGCAACAAGAGCGGATCCTGCTCCAACAAGCAGATCGAGTGCGCTGCCGGCGAGGCATGCACGCTTCGCTGCGAGGAGAGCGGCGCCTGCTCCGCCTCCACGGTGACGGCCGGGAGCGCATCGACGTTCTGCATGCAATGCAGCGGCAACGCAGGCTGCAGCAGCGTCGCCTGCACGACCGCGCCGCTACTCTGCGGAATGAGCTGCGGCATCGGAGGTATCGGATGCTCCAGCGTGGGTTGCAACTGCACGAACGTCCTCACGTGCTTGTGAGTCGCTGATTCCGACGACGACGACGCGCGCGCGCCGAAAAAGCGCAATATTCTTTGGGAAAGAGGCGGCGTAGGCGCCTCTCAATCAGCGCGAAGTCTGACGTGTATACGTAATCAGAAAATGTGCCTCGAAAATCGGGCGACCCGACGAGAGACCCGACGCGAGACCCGGACATCGCGGTCATGCCGAGGCGCGTGGCACAGTCGTCCCCACCCCGGCTCCGGCCCCCGGCGGGCGGGCGCTTCTCGTGGAGGTCGCGGTGCGGCAGCGGCGAACACTCTCTCGCGACTCGGTCGCGCCGGGCCTCGCGTACCGCGATGCGATACGCTTCACGGGTGCGCGCCGGTGCTGCCCTCGTCGTCACCGTGGTGATCGGCACGAGCCTCTGCACGCTCGCATCGACTGGAGGGTGCGGGCTCGACACGGTCGGAGCCGAGATTGAGGCCGATTCCGAAGACGGATCGCGCCCACGAGACTCGCGCTCGAACGACGGCAGCAGCAGCGAACCGGTCCTCGACGGCGGAGCCGACGATGCCGACGCCATCGGTCCCGACATCGACGCGAGCGACTCGGACGCCGACGCCGGCGACACGGGCCCTTGTCCCGACGCTTGCTCCTCGTGCCTCGGTCGTCTCTGCCGGATCGACTGCCCCGGCCCCAAGTGCACGGCGGCGAACATCACGTGCCCGCCTGGGCGGCCGTGCCGGATCGTCTGCAACAAGAGCGGATCCTGCTCCAACAAGCAGATCGAGTGCGCTGCCGGCGAGGCATGCACGCTTCGCTGCGAGGAGAGCGGCGCCTGCTCCGCCTCCACGGTGACGGCCGGGAGCGCATCGACGTTCTGCATGCAATGCAGCGGCAACGCAGGCTGCAGCAGCGTCGCCTGCACGACCGCGCCGCTACTCTGCGGAATGAGCTGCGGCATCGGAGGTATCGGATGCTCCAGCGTGGGTTGCAACTGCACGAACGTCCTCACGTGCTTGTGAGTCGCTGATTCCGACGACGACGACGCGCGCGCGCCGAAAAAGCGCAATATTCTTTGGGAAAGAGGCGGCGTAGGCGCCTCTCAATCAGCGCGAAGTCTGACGTGTATACGTAATCAGAAATCGACCGAGCTCGCCTCGACAGACCCCACTTTCCGGTGTAGGTGGACCTCCGCTTCGTTCTCTGACGTGCTGGGAGGCGCGTCGGGAGAGCGGCAAACAGGGTGGAAAGAGGGACCATGAACAAGCTCTTGTCGATTGCTCTGGTGGCGCTCCCAATCGTCGCCTGCACCACGGAGACCATTTACAAGAGCGTTCCGCCGCCGGAGGGGGCCGGGGCCGAGGCCGAGGAGTCCACGGACAATACGGAGCCGACACCAACCGACGACACGGCGAAGCCGAAGAGCCCCGGCGCGGCCTCGAAGAAGGTGGAGGACCGGTGCCTCGACGGCCAGGACATGGACGCGGACGACGTCGACGTGAGCACCTGCCCTCCGATCCCATCGATCCCCGCCGAAGCGCTGCTTGGAAAAAAGAAGATCAGCCTCGGCGCGTGGGAGATCGGCACGACTGCCGACGGCAAGACCTATAAGTACGGCACGCTCTCGGCGCCGAGCACGAACCCACGGATCCTCAGCTACGACGATGGCGAGGTGTCTGGCGAGGTGGCGGTCAACGCCGAGAACCTGGAGTGCTGGGCCAAGGGGTACTACCGCCTTCGCAAGATGCTCCAGGACCCTCCGGCCGAATACGTGGCGCTCCATGACGCGGGCTTCCAGTACCGGTTTTTCCAGTTCCAGACGGACCTTCGCAACGGTCCGACGGGGTTCCGCCAGATCTCTTCGTTCCAAGATCACCTCGTGAAGTGGGTCACGGTGATCAACGCCAAGGGCGTTTGCGAGCAGCCCACGCTCACCAAGTTCCGCGACTACGCGAAGGGTGAGCTCAAGAAGCGGGGCCTCCCGCAACCCGACGCGAACTGAGCGATCGCGATCCGAGAACCGCATCCCTGACGCACGAACGCCGCCGCGACGCGTAGTCGACGGCGGCGTTTGCGCGTTCTGGGAGCGAAGAGGATCAGTCGGCGCGGTACATCGTGACGACGCAGGCGCCGCCGAGACCGAGGTTGTGCTGGAGGGCGACCTTCGCGCCGGGGACCTGGCGCTTGTCGGCGGTGCCGCGGAGCTGCCAGACCAGCTCGGTGCACTGCGCGAGGCCGGTGGCGCCGAGCGGATGGCCCTTCGAGAGGAGACCGCCCGACGGGTTCGTGACGAACTTGCCGCCGTACGTGTTGTCGCCGTCGTCGATGAATTTCTCCGCCTCGCCTTCCTTGCAGAGACCGAGCGCCTCGTACGTGAGGAGCTCGTTGGCGGTGAAGCAGTCGTGGAGCTCGACGACCTGCACGTCCTTCGGGCCGAGGCCGGCCTTCTCGTAGACCTTGTTCGCGCACGCCTTGGCCATGTCGAAGCCGACCATCTTGATCATCGAGTCCTCCTTGAACGAAGACTCGTAGTCGGTGGTCATCTCCTGCGCCGCGATCCACACCGGCTTCGAGATGCCGTGCTTCTTCGCGAACTCGTCGGAGCAGAGGATCGCCGCGGCCGCTCCGCAGGTCGGCGGACAGCACTGATAGCGCGTGAGCGGATCGAACACGTCCGGTGAGGCGAGGACCTCCTCGACGGTGAGCTGCTCCTGGAACATCGCGTACGGGTTGTTCGCCGCGTGCTTGCGCGCCTTGGAGCTGATCTTCGCGAAGGTCTCGCGCTTCGTGCCGTACTTCCAGCGGTACTCACGGCCGGCGCCGCCGAACATCTGCGCGGCGGGCGGAGCGGCGTTGAAGCCCTGCACCTTGCTCATCAGGTTCGCCTGCCACTCGAGCGGGTTCGCCCGATCGGTGAACTTCGAGGCGAGCGCGCCCTTCTCCATCTTCTCGAAGCCGAGCGCGAGGACGCACTCGTAGAGGCCGCCCGCGATCGCCTGGGCGGCCAGCATGAGCGCGGTCGAGCCGGTCGAGCAGTTGTTGTTGACGTTGAAGACCGGGATACCGGTGAGACCGAGCTCGTAGACCGAGCGCTGGCCGCACGTGGAGTCGCCGTAGACGTAGCCGCAGTAGGCGGACGCGACATCCTTGTAGTCGACCTTTGCGTCCTCGAGGGCGGCGCGCGCAGCCTTCACCGCCATCACGTTGTATTCGTCGCTCGCGCCCGGCTTCTGGAACTTCGTCATTCCGACGCCGATGACATTCACCCTTCGAGCCATGGTTCTACTCCTCTGGTTCCTGAGTTCGTGCGTCCGGGCCGCCGTGCGAATCACACGGCACGACCTCCCGAAGGTCGGTCAGGCCGTGTGATTCACACGGCACGACCTCCCGAAGGTCGGTCGGTCAGACGAGGCCCTTGAAGAAGTTGATCTTGTGCGCGACGCGCGTGTCGCCATCGATGCGAACGCGGCCATGCTGATAGAGCTCGCGAAGGCTCTCACCCTTCGCCAGCGCGACGAGGTCGTCGTCGGAGAGCGTCAGCGCCACATCGGCGGCCGCTTGTCCCTCCGTGATCTTCCCCGGTCCGGTGAGGTCGAGGTGCCAGAACTTGTCGCTGATGACGAGGTTCACCTTCGCGCCGACCTCCGTCGCGAGGTTCGGCGTCTTGGCGAACCGCTCCGCCAGCACCTTCAGGATCGCCGGAGCCTGCGATGCCTTCGCCGCCGCGGGCTTCGCGGTCGCGCCGCCGCCCGAAGCCGCCGGCTGCGCCGAAGCGGACGCACCACGCAGCTTGGCAACGACCTCGGCTCCGCGCTTCGGATCGATCTTCTTGAGGAACATCAGCTTCTGCGACGCCATTACGTCGCCGCCGATCTTCAGCTTCTTCTCCGTCCACAGCTTCATCGGGTCGGCCTTGCCGGCGACCATCGCGCGGAAGTCGTCGTCGGAGAGATCAAGGATGCAGTCGGCGCTCGTACCGCCCGCCGTGACCGAGCCCTTGCCGTTCTTCAGATCGACGGTCCATGCACTGTCGGGGCTCGAGAGGCGGAAGAGGAACGTCTTGCCGACCTCCGCCGCGAGACCGCCATTTTGCTCGATGAAGTCGCCGATGACCGCGAACGCCTCCGCGCTCGTCGGCTCGCCGGAGGGAGCTGCCGCAGGAGCGGACGCGCCCGCACCGCCGCCGGCCGCGCGCAGCTTGCCGACGACTTCCATTGCGCGCTTCGGATCGATCTTCTTGAGGAACATCAGCTTCTGCGACGCCATCACGTCGCCGCCGATCTTCAGCTTCTTCTCCGTCCACAGCTTCATCGGATCGGCCTTCCCCGCGACCATCGCGCAGAAGTCCGCGTCCGACAGCTCGAGGATGCAGTCGGCGCTGGTGCCGCCCGACGCGACCGAGCCCTTGCCGTTCTTCAGATCGACGATCCACGCGCTGTCCGGCCCCGACAGCTTGAAGAGGAACGTCTTGCCGACCTCGCTCGCGAGACCACCGTTCTGACCGATGAAGTCGCCGATGACGGCGAACGCCTCCGCGCTCGTCGGCTCACCCGACGGAGCTGCACCGGCGGGTGCAGCAGCAGCAGCAGCCGCGGCGGGCTTCTTCTTCTCGGGCGCCTTCGGGATCTCCTTGTAGAGCTCGATGGCCGCGTTCGAGATGACCGACTTGTCCCGCTCCTTCACCTTGCAGCGGAAGACGATCTTCTCGCTCTGTCCCGTCGCTGAGGGCTCCTTCCACATCTCCGTCACGAGCGTCTCGCCGGGGAACACGCTGTCGGAGAAGCGGACCTTGATGCTCTTGAAGAAGCGCGGGTCGTTCTTCGAGAACGACTTGATGACGTGACGCGCGGCGTAGCCGAACGTGCAGAGCCCGTGGAGGATCGGCTTGTCGAAGCCGAACGCCTTGGCGAAGCCCGGGTCGACGTGGAGCGGGTTGATGTCACCCGAGAGGCGGTAGAGGAGCGCCTGCGCGTCGCTGATCTTCTCCTCGACCGTCGCGTCCGGCGCGCGGTTCGGCGGGACGTTGATCTCCGCGGAGGGGCCGCGCTCGCCGCCCCAGCCACCAGCACCGCGCACGAACGTGGAGAGCTCGTTGTAGACGAGCTCGTTGCCGTCCTCGTCGAACGACGTGATCGCCGTCACGACGACCGCGCCTTTGCCCTTGTCCCAGATCTCCTTGATCTTCGCCTTGTGCGTGAGCTTCGCGCTCGGCGGGAGCGGGCGCTTCAGCTCCGTGTACTGCTCGCCGTGGAGGATGCGGTCGAAGCCGTAGTTCATTCCGGGCGCGGTCTCGCCGCGCTTGAGCGCCTCGAAAACCACGCCGAGCGCCGGCACCACGCCGAACGTCGGCAGGGCGCGGAAGTCGGACGCGTTCTCGTAGACGTACTGGAGCTCGCCCGAGTCGAGCGGGTTCGCGCCGGCGCCGACGCCGAGCGCGTAGAGCGCGAGATCCTTCTCGTCGTACCTCGACGTCTGCGGGGGGAACTCGTGGCCGAGCGCCTGGTCGACGTCGATGAATTCGTTGCCGCCGAGCGCCTTCGACTCGAGGTTGCCGAGGATCGGCCCCATCGACTCGTTGATGTTCGCCGGGTACGTCGACTTGCCGAAGTCGGTGATGACGCCCCAGCTCTTCTTGATCTGCTCCGGCTTGATCTCGCGACCGAGCTTGAACAGCTTGCCCTCGGTGCGCTCCCAGCGAAGCTTCGTGTAGAGACCGCCGCCGACCTCGAAGAGTCCGCCGGTCTCCTCGCAGCTCTCGTGACAGAGGTACGCGACGAGCGGCGAGACGTATTCGGGCTTGAGCGCGTCGGTGATGTTCTTCGGGAGGATCGTCTCGGTGAGGCGCGAGCCGGCGATCGGCGCGATCGTGTTCACGAGGACGTTCTTCTTCTTGCCCTCGATCGCGAGCGTGTTCGAGAAGCCGACGAGACCGAGCTTCGCCATCGCGTAGTTCGCCTGGCCGAAGTTGCCGTAGATGCCGGCGGCGCTCGCCGTGAAGATCACGCGGCCGAAGCCGGCCTCCTGCATGTGATCCCAGGCGGCCTTCGTGACCTTGTAGCTGCCGCGGACGTGGACTCGGTAGATGAGGTCCCAGTCCTCGTCGGTGAGCTTCTTGAACGAGGTGTCGCGGAGGATGCCCGCGTTGTTCACCACGATGTCGATGCGCTTCCAGTTGTCGAGCGCGGTCTGGACGATCTTGTCGCCGTCCTCGACGGAGTCGTAGTTCGCGACGGCCTCACCACCTGCGGCCTTGATCTCCTCGACGACCTTGTCCGCCGCAGAGCTCGACTTGCCGGCGCCGGTCGCACCGCCGCCGAGATCGTTCACGACCACCTTGCAGCCACGCGACGCGAGCAGGAGCGCATGGGAACGACCGAGACCGTTGCCGGCACCCGTGACGATGGCAACGCGACCGTCGAAACGCATCTCTCCCATTTCATTCCTCACTCGCTGCGCTCGCTCGTCGATCGACATGTGGTGAACTCCGTGAGAGCAAAAAGTTTAGCGTGCGAACTATATCGGCGCCTGGTGCTCCTCCGTCAAGGGCCGACGGCCGAGCTCGATCCGAACCGCCGAGCTGCTCGGGGCGACGCCTGCGGCGCCGATGGGCGCAGCACCGGGGGACGCAGCCACGTCCGCACGCGCCCACGTCGAACCGCGCTCGCCGCGGCACCGGCTTCGCTGAGCGAGATCCATGCACTATGCAACCATATCCGCACGCTGCCGCGTCGAGCTGCGACCGGACGTGCTCTGCGAGAAGTCGCGAGCGGCCTCGACGCGGTCAGGCCGCTCTGGCGAGGACGCCCGCCTCGCGGAGCGCTTCGCTCCGCACCGGATCGTAGACCCGCGGAGCACCGACCTTCAGCTCGAGGCGCAGCTCCTCGACCGGCCGCGCGAGGAGCGCCACCCAGTCCTGGGCAGGCAGCCACGCGGCGGCGCGGCCGCGGCGGAATCCGTCGACGACGAGCCCGAGGTGCCCGCGAGCGAGGCCCTTGGCGAGCGCAACGAGGACGATCGCGACGATGGCCGGATTCTTCGTCTGCGCCGCGGAGAAGGCGAGCAGCGCGATCTCTCCGACGATGTCCCCGTGGTAGCCGGTCAGGGCGTGCCACAGATCGTGCGAGTCACGCAGGATCGTGTGAGCTCGCTCCTGATCGACGCTGCGCTCGATCCCCGTCCGGCCCTGCGCGCTCGCCTCGAGGATGCCCTCGGCGCTGATGCCCTCGGCCTCGACGAACGCGAGGTACGCGCGACCAAGCGATCCCTCGGGCAGCGCGCGGAGCTTGTCGCGATCGCAGAGCACACGCGCCAGCTCGCTGCTTCGCTCGAGGAGCTCGTCGCCGCCGGGCGAGCGCCGGAGTCGCGCCACGAGCCGGTCGACGGTCGTGCCGGAGAGCGCGTCGATGATGGTGAAGACCTGCGGCAGATCGTCGGGATTGTGAACGAGCGCGCGAAGCGCCTTCACCGCGGTGGGAAGATCGTAGCCGCTCCGACGTAGCCGCTCCGTGATGCCCATGCCCTCACCATCCCTTTCGAGCTATCGACAGCATTGTCAGTAGCACTACCGACATCACTGTCAATAACGCCCTCTCCCGGAAGTCCCGGCCGCTTCGCAAAGGCTGGTAAAGAGGAGAGATCGATGACGAAGCGGAAACGACCGGCCGCGCCCCGGAAGCGGCGAACCGCCGAGGAGGCGCGCACGGCCATCCTCGACGCCGCCGAGCGGAGGCTCGTCGAGGCCGGCCCCTCCGGCATCCGCCTGCAGGAGGTCGCGGCCGACGTCGGCGTCTCGCACCCGACCGTCCTCCATCACTTCGGCAGCCGCGAGGCGCTGGTCGATGCGGTGCTCGAACGCGTCCAGCAGTCGATCTACGCCCCCATCCTCGAGGAGCTTCGCACCTCGTCGCTCGAAGAGGACGCGATGGCGCGCCTGCTCGATCGCGTCTTCGAAGCGGTCGAGCAGCGCGGACACGCGCGCGTCCTGTTCTGGCTCACGCTGCAAGGCGCGAAGCTGCCCGACGAGCGCGAGCCGCTCCGGCACGTGGTCGAGATCGCACACGAAATTCGCCGGCAGAAGAGAGCGCAGGAGGGCCGGAGCTCGCGCCCGCCCTCGCTCGAGGACACGCGCTTCGCCGTGGTGCTCGCGACGCTCGCCATGACCGCCAAGAGCGTGCTCGGACGGCACCTCTTCGAGAACGTCGGGCTCGGCGGCGACGACACCGTTCAGCAGCGCTTCCGCGCGTGGGTCGCGAAGCTGCTCGTCAAACACCTCGAGTCGTCCTGACGTCCTTCCGCGTTCCAGGTGCCGGGAGCGGCCGGGCCAATAGTTAAGCGTTGACTTGACCATTGGTCGGGCCGGACCAATACTCAAGTCCATGCTTGAGCATCGGGCCGCAGTGGACAGGGTCTTTCATGCCCTGGGCGATCCGGCGCGGCGCGCCATGATCGAACGACTGAGCCGCGGGCCGGCGTCGGTCAGCGAGCTCGCGGAGCCGTTCGACATGACGCTCGCCGCCGTCGTCCAGCACGTCAAAGTGCTCGAGCACAGCGGGGTCATCACGACCGCGAAGACCGGACGCGTGCGCACCTGCCGCCTCGCACCCCAGGGGCTGGCGGCGGCGGAGCGCTGGATCTCCGAGCGGCGATCGCTGTGGGAGCGCCGACTCGATCGACTGGGCGCGGTCCTCGACGAAGAGGACGAGCCCTCACCCAACGAGGAAGAGAAGAACCGATGAGCGACCAGCCTGCCGTCTTCGACACGTTCGACATCGTGCGCACGTACAAGGCCTCTCCCGAACGCGTGTTCGCCGCCTGGGCCGACCCGGTCAAGAAGCGCCGCTGGTTCGTCGAGGGAGAGAACTGGAACATCGACTCGTACGAGGTGGACTTCCGCGACGGAGGATTCGAGCGGAGCAGCTTTCGCTTCAAGGACGGCCCGGTGATCACCAACGACACGGTCTTCCACGACATCGTCCCGAGCCGCCGCATCGTCAGCAGCTACGGCATGACCATGGCGGGCCGGCGCTTCTCGGTCTCGCTCGCGACGCTCGAGCTCGATCCTTCTGGATCCGGCACGCGCCTGCGCTACACCGAGCAGGCCGCCTTCTTCGACGACCCCAACGGCCCCCGGCTGCGCCGAGAGGGCTGCGCCGAGCTGCTCGAGAAGCTCGCAACCGAGCTGGGGGAGTGACGATGGCTCACGACTCGATCGCACGGCCGCCGATGAAGCACGAGACCCTCGTGTTCGAGCGCCGCTTCCGTTCCTCGCCCCGCGCGGTCTTTGCTGCCTACGCCGACGTCGAAGCCCGAGCGCGCTGGAGCGCTCCCTCGGACGCGACGGCGGTCGTGTACTCGGTATCCGATTTTCGCGTCGACGGCGTCGACCGCTTTCGTTGCGGCGACAAGACGAACCTCCAATTCGAGGGAACGGTTCGCTACGCGGACATCGTCGAGAACGAGCGCATCGTCTACAGCGAGGTCATCTCGACGACGGACATGAAGCTCTCCGTGTCGCTCGTCACGTGGGAGATCGTCCCCGACCAGACTGGCTCCCGACTCGTCGTCACGGATCAGATCGCGTCGTTCGTGGGCGACGACATGATCGCGGGCAGCCGCGTTGGGATGAACGCCGCTCTCGACAACCTGGTCGCCCTCTTGGAACGAGCCCCCGTACCCGAGCGTGACGTGACGCTCAGGTGAGCTCCATCACGCGCTGCTCGAGGCCCTTGCCCTTCGTGACGCCGCTGATGCGCGCCTGGTTCTGGAGCAGCGCCCAGAGCACGTGACCGATGACGGTCTCGGCGTCGACCTGACCGCGATCGAAATAGACGACGAGCTCGCGGCGCTCCTCGTCGAACTCGACGCGCTTCACCATCGGGAGCTCGCGCACCACGGCGACCGGGGCCGGGCCGGCGCCGAGCTTGATGCGGACCTCCTCGCTCGAAGCGGTGAGCTCGGTGATCGATCCGCTCGCGACGACGCGGCCTCGATCGAGGATGCAGGCCGCGTCGCAGACCTCCTCGAGCTCCTGGAGGTTGTGGCTCGAGACGATGAGGGTGCAGCGACCCTTGCGCCGCTTGATGAGCTGCCGAATCTCGTACGCGACGCGCGGATCGAGGCCCGCCGTCGGCTCGTCGAGGAGGACGATTTCGGGCTCGCCGAGCAGCGCCTGCGCGAGCTGAACGCGCTTCGCCATGCCGTGCGAGAGCTGGCTACAGCGGACGTTCCACCAGTCCTTGCCGTCGACCTCTTCGAGAACCTCGCGGCACTCGGCCTCTACGCGATCGGCCGGGACGTCCTGAAGACGCGCCATGTGCATCAAGAACTCGCCGACCTTGTCCCAGGGCGGGAGGAGCGCATCCTGCGGAAGAACACCGAGGCGCGACCGTAGCTCGTCGACCTGCGTCGGCGCGTACCCGAGCACCTCGATTTCCCCGGAGCTCGGCTTGAGGAAGCCGGCGAGCATCGAGAAGGTCGTCGTCTTGCCCGCGCCGTTCGGGCCGATGAGCCCGTACACGGATCCGGCCTTCACCTTGAGCGAGACGCCGTCGACCGCGGTCTTGGAGCCGAAGCGCTTCACGACCTTGTTCACGCGGATGGCGATCTCGACGTCCTTTCGCTTCTTCTTCGCGCCGCGCGCGGCCGGCGGCAGCGGCGCGGGCGAGTAGCCCGTCAATCCATCGGCGGGCTTCGGGGCCGATTCGACGTTCGCCTGCGCCTCCGGAGCGGGGGGCTGGCTCGCCGGCTTGCTCTCCCGGGCGAGGTTCTCTTCCGTTGACATCAGACGTCCCTCCTCGCGAACAGGGCCGAGCCGCCCGCGACGAACAGCGCGGTCATGCCGAAGCTCGCAAGCACGCCGGTGCCGAAGCGGTACGCCTTCGGATCGAGCATCAGGTGATCGTAGTGGTTCGGGTAAAGGTAGAGCAGCGGGTCCAGGTGGGCGACGTTCGCGATCAGGTAGACGACCCAGAGCGTGAAGAACGTCGCAAACGTGACGAGCAGGGCGACCATCGGCACGCGGAACAGCGAGCTGATCAACACGGCGATGGAGCACCAGATGGCGCTGAGAGGCAGCGAGGTCAGCCAGAAGCGAACGCCCCACGACAACGTGGTGGCGACGTCGGCTTCACCACGCACGACGCACACGCCCCAGATGATGGCGTCCATCGCGAGCGTCACGATGGAGACCGTCGCCCAGAGCCCCGCCCACTTCCCGAGGAAGTACGACCACCGGCGCGAGCGGATCGTCCAGTAGCGGACGGTTCGATGCTGAATGTCGGGCGAGATCGCATCGAAGCCCATGAGCGCGATGAGCAGGGGCGCAAGCCACACCGTGAAGGAGAGAAGCGCGAGGAGCACCTCGGGGGCGTCCGCCAGCCACTTGGCCGTGTCCTCCTCGTACAGCCGCGCGAGCGCCTTCTCGCGGAGCATGTGCAGCTCCTCGGGCGAGATCTGGCCCATCTCTTCGCGCTTGAAATCGTTGTACTTCGCAATCAGCAGCGCGATGCTGCTGCCGCCGAGCAGGGTCAAGACCGCTAGCGCGATACCCTTGACGCTCCGGAGGTTCTTTCGAAGCTCGCGCTGGATGATGTGGCGTGTCTCGACGAACGGATTCATCGGGGCGGAACGGTAGAACGGCCGCGTCCGCGAGGCAAACCCCGGACAGGTCGCCATTCGTTCATTCGTCACGGTCGGATCGGGTCCGAGCCGGACCGACGCTGGCTGGACCCGAGGTGATGACGATCTCGTCCGTCAGCGGGAAAGGGTCGTCCGACGCTATCGGCCGGTAGAACGACGGCGCCGGAGGATCGTCGCCACGGCCGCCGCCGCGAGCATCCCCGGGAGGATGGCCGCGCTCGTCCCGCTCGGCGACGCGCTGCAGCCGGACGTCGTGGTCGCCGTGGGCGCGGCGCCCGCAGGCGGGTCACCGGTGCCGTCGTCCACCCCCTCGCGCGGGGTGAAGGCGAGCGAGATCCCGTCGTAGGCGCCGTCGGAGTCGCCGGTGCTTGCGATCTGCACGTAGATCGAGTCCGCGGTGGTTCCCTCCGGGATCTCGATCGTCGCGGAGGTACTGCCGCTCGCCTTGTCGGCGGCGGCCTTCACGTCGGCGTCGTGTCCGGCCTTCGAGTCCCACGAGATCGGCGCGCCGAGCTTGGCAAGGACGACCGGCGCGAAGGGCTTCGCGTTGCCTCCGAACGGGCTCTGTGCGCCGCCGCCTCCGGACCGGGCCGTGAACGCGACGCTCACCGACGCCGTGTTCGGCGGGAGCGCAGCGCGAACCTGGATGATCCCAGGCGCCGTTCCCTTGATGTTGACGCTCTGCTTGCCGGGAGCGACGAAGCCGATGCGCTTGTCGGGCGAGGCGATCTTCGCACCGGTGAACGAGAGGATGCGCTCGCACGAGGGCAGGACCCCGCGCTCGGTCATCGACTTCTCGAGAGCGGTCGCCCCCGCCGGCAGGTCGGTCTTCAGCGTCGCGAGGAACAGCTTCGAGAGGTCGTCGTAGCCGAGGTCTCCGCGCCCGGGGTTCGCGCGCATCGCCTTGTAGAGGGCGGCGTCGAACTTCACGCGCTCTCCGTCGGGCAAAGACTGGCGTGCCTGCCACAACCCACCGGAGAAGAGCGTCGAGTCGAAATGGACCTCTCCCGTGATCGCGGTCGGACAGGCGTCCTTGTTCGCGAGCGTGCGGATGACGCTGCCCTCGGTCGCGCCCATGTCGACCGCCGCGTATTCGCCGACCTCCGGATCGCCCGTGATCGCCGAAGAGAAGTAGTCGGCGAGGCCCTCGTTCATCGCGCCGGGCGCGTCGATCGCGCCGCGCGCATCGACGTGCCACGCGCCGAGCTTGAGGGTCGCGTCGACGACCGCGTGACCGAACTCGTGATAGACGACGTCGCCGTCGTACGCGTAGTCGCGCTTCGGCCCCTGACCGAACCAGAGCGCGCCGGAGTCGAAGCCGTAGAGCTGCTGGAAGAGCTGGCCGAGCCCGCCGTCGGACGGCGAGAAGAACGCGTTCTGGAACGTCTCGAGAGGAATGTCCGGATTCCCGGCCTTCGACATGTCGCCGCTCGTCATGCCGGGGGGCATCTGGAGGTTCGCGACCAGCCGGAGGGGCTTGTCGACGACGACCTGGGCTTCCGGCTCTCCCTGGAGCGTGCGGAAGAACGAATAGGCCTTCGCGGCGTGGAAGTAGATCGACACCTCCGAGAACGTGTCCTCGCGAGCCTCCTTGCTACCTGCCGTATCGGAGGGTTGATAGACGAAGTCGCCGTTCCCGTCGGGCTGCGCGGTCTGGACGAGATCGCAGATGTGCACGTTCAGTGCGAAGCCGAACATGTCGACCGGCTTCACCGTCTTCCTGTCGATGCAGTTCGTCGACTGGATGAACGGATTCGTGAGCGTCGAGCCCTCCGTCGACATCGGCAGCTCGTAGAGCGACACGTTCGGAGTCTTCGTCGGATTGAACTGGTACATGTTCGCCTTCGCGAACGTGATCAGGTCGCGCGCCTCGAGGATCTCGCCGGTCTCCGCGTCGACGATCACGCGCGGGCGCATGGGGACGCCCGCGAGCACGGGCGGGAGAACGGCGTACGCGAGACGGGCTCCGCGATCGAGCGTCGGCCACACCACGAGATGGGCATCCTTCGCGGCCGCGCCGAGCGCCATCCGCGCAGACGCAACGCTCGCCGCGCCCTCCGGCGTCACCGTCGCGTCCATGCGCGAGGGGAGCTCGGTCTCGAGATCGAGCACCGTCGCGATCGGCTGACCACCGGCGGAGAGGCGAACCGATGCACCACGTCCGATCACCGGCAGCCCGTGATGCGCCTGCGCGTAGCGAACGATCGTCTCACCATCTCCGAAGCGATCGACACCGCTGGTGACCAGCGTCGACGCCGCTACCTTCGCTCGCGTGACGACGATCCGGCGCGCGCGCGTCTCGACATCATCCGTCTTCGAGCCCGCGTACGTTCCACCGAGCTGGATCCACGGCGCGCGCGTGCGCGTGTTGCGCGAGATGACGTTCTTGTCGTCCGCGCGCGCCGAGCTCGCGGTGACGGCAACGAGAAACAGCGCACCGAACGGGATCGAAGCCCGCCCAAAGATCGATCGCATGGTGTCCTCCCGAGACAGCAGCGCGGTCGCGCGTCGAACATGCGCCCGCGGACGAGCGTTCTCTGTCATCCAGCTCGAGCCGGTCAACTCACCGAACGGACCGCCCGGACGGATGTGCTTCTAAACACACGGAAGGACGCGCCTATTTGCCTTGGTCTCGAACGCATCCCAATCCGGGGAACGCAACAAAAAAACATCTCCATCGAGCGCGCAGAAAAGACTCGACGCGCTGACGAGAAGGCCTTACGTGCACTGAGCAGCCTCGATGTCGGCCTCCGGACCCCAGCCAGTCCGGAGGCAGTGATCTGAGTGTGGCCCTGTCGACTCGGAAACGTGAACCCCGCCAGGCCCGAGAGGGAGCAACGGTAGCGCGGAAGAGTGTGACAGGGCCTTTCCTATTTTGTCCTCGGATTCCGGTCACTTCCCGGCCCGAGAGCGACGGTCGCGCCCAGCTGGAAGGCGTCTTGACGCCTGGAAGCCGCGTGGAAGAGCCTAGACACGGGCCCGTTTCTTCTGTGGCGCACAGCGACGGATTCCGGTACGAAAGTCTGTAGGGCACGAGAAGCATCCGCTCTTCGTCTCCGCAGGTTTTTCGGTCCAGCTCTGCTGGGCCTCACGAAATTCGTTTCGATTCTGTTTGGGGGTCATCGAACCCCCATCCCTCCTGATGGCGGCAAACGATGCTTCGTTCGTCGCCGACGCCCGAAGGCGCAAAGCGTTTGTCCACCTCGGCCTGGCCCAGGTGGTGGTCGTCGCCAAATGAGGACCGAGTCACGCCCCCGTCTAGAGATGCGCGCCATGCGCGCCCCGGCTTGCCTTTCGTTCATGACGACAGGCATTGGACCGGTCTCGTTCGCGGCGGCCCTGGCCGGTCACGTGCTTCGATTCAGGGAGAGACTCCAACTCCTCCCACTCCGCTAGCGCTTTTGGGCGGGAAAGCACTTCCCGTCCATGGCCAAGAACATTCTCGTCATCTCTTGTGATTACCGCGAGACGCGAGCCGCACTAATCGAGAACGGCATCATCGCCGAGCTCCACATCGAGCGCAAAGGCCGCCAGTCCGGCACCGTTGGTAACGTCTATCTCGGCAAGGTCACACGCGTCCTTCCCGGGCTCCAGGCCGCGTTCATCGACATCGGGCAGGAGCGCGCGGCGTTCCTCCACGTCGAAGACCTGATCCGCCCCGACGACTTCGACGAGTACCTCGCCGGCGGTCGAAAGCTCGCTCGCGGGGAGGAGGGCAGCGTCGCTGCCGAGGATGTCGACGAGGCGAGCGCGGACGAAGCTCCCGTCGACGCTGCAGCGCCCGCTGCGATTGTCGAGGCTCACGGCGGCGTGCCCGAGTCGGCGGTGGACTCCGGGACCGAGATCGTCGAAGTCGCCGAGCAGGACCGGACGGGTGAGGACCTCGGCGGCGCCGCGCAGGCCGAAGTCGTGCAGGCCGAGGCCGCAGCGCCCACCGTCGCGCTTCGCCCGCAGAACGATCTCGAGGCCACGGTCTCGCATGCGAGCTCGGGCTGGTCGGAGCCGCCCGCGCGCATGCGTGACCCAAAGCGTGCGCAGAACGGCGCGTCGACCACGCGCCGCGCGCTCGGCGGAGCGGCTCGGCGCGAGAGTGAGCCGCCGCCTTCGAGCGAGCCGCCGTCGACCGAGAGCGCCCCGCCGTCGTCCCCGAGCGAGCCGCTGATCTCGTCTGCAGCGGAGGCCGACCTCTCGAACCCTTCGCTCTCCGCAATCGACCTTCCGCCGTCGTCGCGCGAGCTCATCGCCGACGACGAGTCCTCGGCGGCGCTCGCTGAGGGGGACATCCCCTCGACGCTCACGCTCGACTCGCAGCCCACGCTCGACGAGCTCCCGGAGGAAGGCACCGACTCCGATCTCCCGCCCGCGGCAGAGGGCGAGGCCGAGGCCGAGGCCGCATCCACCGCGGAGCTCACCGACGAGGACGACGACGATTTCGACGACGGCGACCTCCCCGGCTTTACGGTCTCGGAGCCGGGCGAGCCGGTGCCGCGCGCTCCGGCTCCGCGCACCGCGGGTGCCGAGCGCGAGCGCGGCGAGCGCGGCGGACGGCGCCGCCGGCGTGGCCGTGGTCGCGGCGGCGAGCAGCGCGCCGGCGGTAACGGTGGCGGTCGTCCCGAGGCCGAGGCCCGCGGAGGCCAGCGTCGTGGACGCGACGGCGGCCGTGGACGTGACGGCGGTCGCGGTCGCGAGGGCAGCCGTGACGGCGGCCGTGGTCGCGAGGGCGGTCGTACGGGGCTGGGCCTGCCCGGCCGTCTCTCCAAGTCGACGCCGATCCGCGAGGTCGTCAAGGAGGGCCAGGAGATCATCGTCCAGGTGACGAAGGATCCGATCGGCACGAAGGGCGCGCGCTGCTCGAGCCACATCTCGCTGCCGGGCCGCTACGTCGTGTACCTGCCGACGGTCGATCACATCGGCATCTCGAAGCGCATCGGCAATGACAAGGAGCGCGCGCGTCTGCGCGAGGCGATCGAGGCGATGAAGCCCCCGAGCGGCGGCCTCATCGTCCGCACCGTCGCCGAGGGCCTCACGAAGAAGGGCCTCAAGCAGGACGTCGGCTACCTCGTCCGCCTCTGGGGCGAGATCGCGAAGAAGCGCGAAGGCGCCCGTTCTCCGTACATGCTCTCGAGCGAGCTCGATCTCGTGCTCAAGGTCGCGCGCGATCTCTTCACCGACGAGGTCGACGAGGTCGTCATCGACGACAAGCAGCAATACGAGCGTCTCTGCCGCTTCGTGGAGATGTTCGCGCCCGACCGCATCAAGGACGTGAAGCTGTACGACGAAGAGGAGCCCATCTTCGACGAGTACGGCATCGAGGACGAGATCGGCCGCGCGCTCTCGCGCAAGGTCCCGCTCCCGAGCGGCGGCTACCTGATCATCGATCAGGCCGAGGCGCTCACCGCGATCGACGTCAACACGGGTCGGTTCGTCGGCAAGGGCTCGAAGGACATGGAGGAGACGATCCTCAAGACGAACCTCGAGGCCGTCAACGAGATCGCCTACCAGCTCCGCTTCCGCAACATCGGCGGGCTCATCATCCTCGACCTCATCGACATGGAGCAGCACAAGAACCGCGAGAAGGTGCGCCGCACCCTCGAGGAACTGCTCCAGAAGGACAAGGCGAAGACGACGCTCAACCGCATCTCGGACCTCGGTCTCATCGAGATGACGCGCAAGCGCACGCGCGAGAGCCTCGGCCGCCTCCTCCACGAGCCGTGCTTCTATTGCGACGGCACGGGGCAGCTCCAGTCGAAGGACACGATCGCATACGAGATCCTTCGCGAGATCCGGCGTAAGCGCTCGACCTTGCCGGGCTACTCCGTCGTCGTGAACGCGCACCCGGCCGTCGCCGACGTCCTCAACGGCCCCGAGAAGGCCGCCGTCCAGGACGCCGAGAACCGCTTCATGCGGAAGATCATGGTGGTGCCGCGCAAGGAGTACCACCTCGAGCAGTTCGACCTTCAGGGCAAGTAGCCCGCCTGAGCCGCGCTCGGGCCCGCAGCTCGCGGGCCCGGCGTCGGTGCCGGATCCTCGGGCTCGATCCCCTGAGAAGACCGCGCGCCGTGAGAGTGCACAGCCGAGCCCCTCGGCTCCGCTGGCGAGCACGACGACGAGTCCGCACGCCCCCGCATGACCTCGAGCGAGGATCCTCCCCCGCGTCGAGCACCAGCCCCCCGATGGTCATCGCCGGGGCCGCTCGTTCGGCTATGATCGGCCTGCGATGAGCGAGACCAAGCGCGCCGAGGAGCGGATCACGATCAACAAGGAGTTCGAGTCGTTCGACGCCTTCATCCAGGAGTACGTCACGAACATCTCGCGCACCGGCGTGTTCATCCGCGCTCAGAGCCCGCTTCCCGTGGGCACGCAAGTGAACCTTCACTTCACCGTCATCATGGAGGACATGGAGACGATCGAAGGTGTCGGCGAGGTGGTCCGCGTCGAGAAGGACGGGATGGGCGTCGTCTTCCGCGAGCTCTCCGCTTACTCGAAGGGCCTGATCGACAAGCTCCTCACGCAGCGCTGACGAGACACGACGCTACAAAAAAGGGGAGACGACGAACCATCGCGACCGCCCCCCCCAGAGCGGCAGCTCGTAAGCGTGTACGTTACCGGCTTTACGAAGCCTTTCCGTCGCGCTTCAGTTTGATATGCTGCCGACCCCGTGAGGAACCCGATGCGAACGCCCCTGATCGCCGCTGCTCTTCTCCTGGTTGCTTGCGGCAGCAGCCTGCCGCCTCCTTCCGATCGCCTCGCGAGCGCGGAGGCCGCCGCGCGAAGCGCACGCGAGCTCGGCGCCGAGAAGGAGCCGAAGGCGCAGCTCCACCTGAAGCTCGCATCGGAGCAGATCGATCAGGCGAAGAAGCTGATGGCGGACGGCGACAACAAGCGCGCGGACCTCATCCTGCAGCGCGCGAACTCCGACGCCGAGCTCGCCGTGATGCTCGCCAAGGAGAACACCGCGAAGGCAGCGGCCGACGAGGCGCAGGGGAAGGTCAAGAACCTCAAGACTGGAAAGTGAGCTGCGTAATGAGCGTCCGAACCACACTCTCCCTCGTCTCGCTTTCTCTCCTCACCACGGCTGTCGGCTGCGGAAGCACGCTGCCGCCGAAGGAGCTCGTCGACGCACGCGCGGCCTACCAGTCCGCGTCGAAGGGGGCCGCCTCGCAGCAGGCTCCCGCCGAGCTCCACGTCGCGAAGCAGTCGCTCGATCAGGCCGAGCGCTCGTTCAATGACGAAGGCGACGCGCCGCAGACGAAGGACTACGCGTACATCGCGATCCGCAAGTCGCAGCTCGCCGAGGCATCGGCGCGGGCGCTCATCGCTCAGAAGGAGAAGGAGGCCGCCGAACGCGAGGCCGCGAACCTCACGGCCGACCAGCTCCGCAGCGCGCAGAAGGAGCTCTCGAGCACGAAGCAGCACCTCGAGAAGACGCAGGACCAGCTCGCCGCCGAAAAGGTCGCGCGCGAGGCCGCCGAGAAGAAGGCCGCGCAGGCGCTCGCCGATCTCCAGAAGATCGCCGCGGTGAAGCAGGAGTCGCGCGGCATGGTCATCACGCTCTCGGGTTCGGTGCTCTTCCCCTCGAACGAGTCGACGCTCCTCCCGGGCGCGATGGTCAAGCTGAACGAGGTCGCGGACGCCCTCATCAAGGGCAACCCCGACTCGAACATCACGGTCGAGGGTCACACGGACTCGCAGGGCCAGCGCCAGTACAACATGGAGCTCGGGAAGAAGCGCGCGGACGCCGTCCGTGACCAGCTCGTCTCGCGCGGCGTCGCCGCAGACCGGATCAAGTCGGTCGGCGTCGGCCCGGATCGTCCGATCGCCGACAACAAGACGGCCGAGGGACGCGCGAACAACCGGCGCGTCGAGATCATCGTCGAGCCGAACAAGCACTGACCTCTCGGTCCGAGCTGCTACGAGGGCGCTTCACGGCGCCCTCGCTCGTTTTGTGCGCTCGGGCCATGTCAGGCCTCGATCGTCAGTCGCTCGGACCGGTGCACCAGATGGTGACCCCGCACGTCGAGCGCGAGTAGCAGACCGCGTCGTCCTGGAGGCACGCGCTCGGGCCTGAGACCTCCGTGTCACCGGCATCGCAGATCGGAGGCGGGCCCTCGCAGCCCTTCTGGCAATGGATCGTCGCATTGCACTCGGTGACGCTGAAGCAGTCCGCGGACGATGGGCACTGCTTCACCTCCAGAGAGCCGTCGGGGCACACGGGGATGGCAGCGCACGAGGTGACCGCGCTGATGCACCAGATGGTCTGTCCGCACATGGATCGCGGGTAACAGATGCCGTCCTGCGGACACTCGGAGTCCGACCCGATCTGCTCGTCACTCGACTCGCACGTCGGGGCGGCCGTGCAGGTGTACGAGCCCGAGCTGCTCGAGCCCGAGCCGGACGACTCGCCTCTCCCCGCCCCGCTCGGCTCGACGCCGGAGGAAGACCCCGTGTCGACGCGTCCGCCGCAGCCCGCGACGATCAGCGTGACTCCGACGAAGAACGACGCGAGGAGGGACGGCGAAGCGAAGACGACAGCGGATGGGCATCGCGACGAGGGCATGGCCCACCCCGATTGCACGCGATGCGCCACGTCGCGCCAGGCGCTCAACATCCTGAAATCATGTAACTAGAGAGGCTATCCGACCGCCATCCCATGACGGTCGATGTGCCATCCGGCGGTGATTGGCACAAGCGAGGCGAGCTGCGTTCGTTGCGCTACTTCCGCGCGGGGCGGCGGCGTTCGTGGAACCAGGCGCGGTAGGTCTCCATCCGGGCCTTCTGCTCTGCGGGCGCCTGTGCGCGACACGTCGACGCCTCGGCGCTGCCGGGCGGGGCGGCCCAGCGTGTCTCGACACAGTCGTTGGGGTTGTACGTCATCTCGAACGAGGCGCTGCGTGCGATGACCTCGGCGAGCGTGAGCGTGAACGGCGACCCGTCGGTACGCGTGTACGTGACCTTCCTGCCCTCGAGGTCGCGCGCGAGGATCGTCGCGAGATCGGCCTCGACGTCCTTCGCCGTCTTGCCGGCCGGCATCGCATAGCGCTCGGGACGTCGGGCTACCCGCGCGGGGAAATGCTTCACGACGTCGATCGCGATGAGGAGACGGAGATCGCGCGACGGCGTCGAGAAGTCCTCCCACGCCCCCATCGTCTCGAAGATCGCGCCACCCTCCGGCATCGGCGCGGGACCATTCCCCTTCTCGAGCCACTTGCGCCCGTTCTCGACCGACTGGACGCGCGTGCGGACCTGCTCCTCGAGCGCGGCGATCGTTTCCATCATCGCGCGCTCCGGATCGAGGGGACGCGGCGCAAGCACGTCGTCCATCGCGTCGTAGAACCCTTCGACGTCGAGCTTGCTCGGATCGCGAGACAGATCGCGTGCGAAGTCGCGGTAGTCGGCGCTCGCGCGGATGCCTTGATCGTCGAGGCGCTCGAGCTTCCCCGCGCGACGAACGACGGGACGGAAATGCTTGAAGCCCGGACCTCCGAGCTCGCGCTGCGTGGCGTAGAGGAAGTTGCCGCGCCAGAAGCGCTTGCGGGCGACGGTGCCATCGGGCTGACCGTCGACCGCGTAGAGCACGCCGCCTCGCTCGGCGGTCTGCGGCACCCGCTTGGCGATGAGGAGGATGTGACCGTACGGATCGGCGTAGACCGTCCCGGGTCGCAGGCTCTCCCATGACAGCTTCACGGGGTAGTAGTCCGAGGCCTCGTCCTCGAAGGGCGTACGCGCCGAACCCGAGTGCGCCTTGTCGGCGAGCGTGCCGCGCAGGAATGCTCCGAAGACGGCGACCGCACCGTCCTTCTTCTTCGCTTCGGCGCGATCGTCGAGGTCCTCGTTCGTGATCAGGCCTTGGCACGAAGGCGGGGCACCGCCGCCGCCGCGGTTGCACTCCGCGAGACCGAACGGGAGCCGCAGCTTCCACGCGAAGTACGCGCGGAGGAAGTACGGAAGGTCGGCGCAGTCGGGACGAACGACCGGCGCCGCCTTCCCGCTGTCCTCGCCGCTGCCGAGGTGATCGAACAGGAGATTGCGCTTCGGATCGCGCAGCACCTCGTGAAGCGCCGACCAGCTCGGCTGCTCGCTCTCGGGCGCGTCGAAGAGCGCCTCGATCCATGCGGAATACACATTTTCGAGCGAGCGGGTCCAGGCGCGCCGGACCGGCCAGAGCCCGTCCTTCGGCGGAGCCGGAGGGGTCGGCGCTCCCTTGCGGACGACGACCTTCGACGTCGTCGCGCCGGCGGCCGGATCGGTGCATGCGCTCTGCGAGAAGGTCGCCTCGAGCGGTCCGGCGCTCGGCGACGCGATCTCGACGCTCCAGAAGTACGGCGGACCGCCGCGACGCGTGCCGGAGGCCGTCGCCCCGACACGCAGCTCACCGGCGAGCGCCTTGTCGCTGACCGCGAGGACGCGCAGCCGCTTGCCCGCGACCGGAACGGCCGGAGACGTGAAGAGGAAGACGCCAGGCGCCTCCTCGCACGTGGGCGGCGGCTCGACGAACGCCTCCACCGCCGTGCCGGTTCCTGCGTCAGCGGGGCTCGCGCCGCGGGGCGATGACGATGACGATGGCACCGGCGGCTCGGCCGGGTGGGCGGCCGACGGCGGAGCTTCACGCGCACGCGAGCACGACGCGGCAAGCAAGCCCGTCATGACGACGACGAGTGACGACGACAACGAGCGGACGCCCACGGCGGGTGAATAACGCACGAGGCTCGATCCGTCATCCTTCCGGCTGGCGCGACGCCGTACGGTCGCCCTCGATGTTTCGAGAGTCTCGTCAGAACGGCCACACGAGCGGGATCACGAGCACGGCGGCCGCCAAGACGAGGAGCTGGAGCGGCAGGCCGACCTTCGTGTAGTCGCTGAAGCGGTACTTCCCCGGCGCCATCACGAGCACGTTCACCGGCGAGGCGATCGGGGTCGCGAACGCCGCGCTCGACGCGAACGCGACTCCGAGAAGGAGCGGCTCCGGCGCGATCCCGAACGCGCTCGCGAGCCTCACCGCGACCGGAGCGAGGAGCACCGCGGTGGCGGTGTTCGAGAGCACCATGCCCAGCGCCGACGTGATGACGACGAGCAACGCGAGCACGACGACCGGGCTCGCGCCGCCGAGCTGCTTCTCCACGAGCTCGACCACGAGCCTCGTACCACCGGTCCGCTCGAGCGACGTCGCGAGAGGGATCATGCCCGCAATGAGGACGACGCTCTCCCAGTTCACCGCCCGGTAGACATCGGCCGCCCGCACGCACCTCGTCAGCACAAGGAGCAGCGCCGCGAGCAGCACCGCGACGACGTTCGGCAGCCAACCGAACGCCATCACGACGAGCATCACGAGGGTGATCGCGACGGATCCGACTGCACGCGGTCGATCGAGCAGCAGCCCGGGCACGGCATCCGGCTCGGCGACAGGCACGATGTTCGAGCGGTCGTCGTGGAGGTTCCGCAGGTACTTCCGCCGGCCTTTGACGAGGAGCGCATCGCCGGCGCGCAGCTCGAGATCACGGAGCTCTGCCGACGCGTGGCAGACCTGCTTGCCTCCTTCGACGCGCCGGACGGCGAGCACGTTCGCTCGATAGCGATCGCGGAACTTCACCCCGCGCAGCGTGCGCCCGACGAGACGCGAGCGCCGTGGGATGACGACCTCCGCAAGCGACTCCGCTGCGGGCAAAGCGAACCCGGAAGGCCCGGAGAGCAGCTCGAGCGAGAACGCGGTGACGAACGCATCGACGGCCTCGCTGCTGCCGATCACGCGAAGCTCGTCACCCGCGTGGAACACCACGGGCGGCACGACGCGAAGGGCCTCTCCTCCACGGAGGACGGCGACCACGGTGACTGCGTGCGCCGCGCGTAGGTTCGCCGCCGCCAGCGTCATTCCGGCGAGCCTCGATCGCGCGCCGACGCCCACGCGAACGAGCGCATCGCCGAGGCCGTACTCCGAGGCGAGATCGAACTGCGAGAGCGCCGCTTGCGATGAGTCGCCCTGATCGTCACCAGTGGGCAGGAACCGCCGGCCGAAGAAGACGAGCCAACCGATGCCCACCACGAGGACGACGAGCCCCGGCACGGTGAAGCTGAAGAAACGGAACGGCTCGCGACCGGCCTCCCGAAGCGCATCGCTGACGAGGAGGTTCGGCGGCGTGCTGATCAACGTGAGGTTGCTTCCGAGGTGGGCGGCGAAGGCGAGCGGCATGAAGAGCCGTCCGGGCGGGATGCGCCTCCGCACCGCGATCGAGCTCACGATCGGCAGGAAGATCGCGACCGTTCCGGTCGAGCTCATGAACGCGGAGACGAAGGCGGTCGCGGTCATGACGACGGCGATCACGCGGCCCTCGGTTCGCCCGGCCACGCTCTCGAGCCGTCGCCCGAACCATTCCGCAGCCCCCGTCTCGGTGATCGCGGCGCCGATCACGAAGAGCCCCGCGATCATGAGCACGGCCGGGTTGGAGAACCCCGCGAGCGCGACGTCGAGCGGCGCCACACCCGAGATGGTCAGCGCGAGGAGCGCGATCAACGCCACGACGTCGAGGCGAACGCGATCGCTCACGAAGAGAACGACAGCACCCGCCAGGATGACGAACGCGAGGAGTGCTTCGTTGCTCACGCCGGCGCGATTCTAACGGAAGACGGTCGCGTTCGGCCCGGAGCTGGTGTGGCGACGGCGGAGCCCGAGCGGCGCGGAACGCGCCCCCGCAAGTCACGCGACGGGAAAAGGCGCGACGCCCAAAGTGAGAACGCCGCACCAGCTCGGCCATGCCTTCGACAAGCTCGGGCAACCGCACACGCGAACCTGTCGCCTTCGCATCGCCGAACGCCGCCCCTCGGTCACGCCACGATCGGTGTCCGCTCGTGAACGCGCGCCGCCGGACCCGTAGGATGAGCTTGCTTTCCCGACGAGGACCGCCGCCCAAGAATTCCCCGCCGTTACGAGCGCGAGCGTCTCACCCGACCCCGAGAACGTCGCGCCGGCCCGAACGAGCGTTTTTCGCATCCGGCTCGTGATCGCTCGAGGCGTCGGATGGACACATTAACCTGTCATGGGTGCGCTAGGACGGCACGCAGCCTCGCTCGCCGTGGTAGCGATCTCGCGCGTTGAGAGCACGAGGTCCGTACCACCGGAGTCTGCGGTACGGGCTTGCCAGCGTGGCGACCGCGAAGCGGACGCCGATCGCGCGCGAGCTCGCTCGATGACGGATCTTCCGCTCGAGGCCGCCAGAGCAGGAGACCCGAAGGCGATCCGGCAGATCGTCGAGTCGCTCATGCCGGACGCATTCCGCGTCGCCGTCAGCATCCTCGGTGGACATCATCCCGAGCTCGATGACGCCGTGCAGGTCGGCACGCTCACCGTCATCAGGCAACTCGGCGCGTTCAGGGGCGAGGGCGGCTTCCGCTCGTTCGCGATGCGCATCGTCTCGCGGACGGCGCTCGCGCTGCGGCGGAGCGACAAACGAGCGGTGCGTCTCGCCGACAAGATCCGCACGAGCGAGAACCTCGAGTCCGGCGAAGAGACGGCCGCTTACACGACCGATCCGGTGGATGGCAGCTTGCTCCGCGTCCTCGGCGAGCTCTTGCAAACGCTGCCCCAAGAGCAAGCCGAGGCGCTGCTCCTCCGTGTGGTGCTCGAGTACGATCTCGTGGAGGTCGCGGCCGAGACCGGCGCCCCCGTGAACACGGTGCGGAGTCGCCTTCGCCTTGCCCGCGAAGCGCTCCGCCGCCGAATCGAGAGTGACCAGCAGCTGACGGAGCTCGCCGAAGAGCGCGGGCTCGCACGTACGAACGATGGGGCCGACGATGAGTGACGCCGATTCCAAGCTGACGCCAGCAGAGCGGCGGATCGCCTCATACAGTCACGGCGCGCTCGCGCACGCGAGAGTGGACGGGCGGATCGATCGGCTCGTCGAGGCCACGATGGCCGCGGCGATCCCGGCGACGCTTCCAGACACGCCGCCGCCGACTTCGCAGGCACCAAGGTCCTCGTTTCGAGCGCTCCGCGCAGCTTCGGTCGGGACCGCCGCAATCGCAGTGGTCGCGTTCGGCTGGGTCACGACGCGCGAGGTGCCCCCAGGGCCGCCCCGATCGACCGCACCGACGAGCACGACGACAGCTGCCCCGGCCGCACCTCCGAACGAAGTTGCGTCGAAGGAGCCCGCTCCCGCGCCTTCGGGCGTGGCTGTCACGAGCTTGCCGGACGCCGTTGCTGCGAGGCCCGCTCCGACCGAGGCCTCTTCCAGGGCGGTCGCCGCAGAGCTCCCACGAGCCGACGGTGTTGCCGTTCCCGTCCAAGATTCCGCGCGGCCGGCTCCGCAAGCGGCGGACACGGAGCGGCCCGCTGCGGATGCTGCGCCCGAGACGCGCGAGGATCCCGCGCTCCTCTTCGAGCAAGCGAACACGGCTCGCCGTCGCGGCGACTACGGGTCAGCGGAGAAGCTCTATCACCGGCTCGTCGATACGCATCCCGACACCCGCGAAGCGTCGACCTCACGGATCATCCTCGGGCGCATGCTGCTTGCGCGCGGCGACGCCGCGGACGCGCTCGCCTCGTTCGACGCGTATCTCGCAGGGGCGCCTCACGGTTCGCTTCGAGAGCAGGCGCTGATCGGCCGAGCGCAGAGCCTCCAAGCGCTCGGCCGTCGCGACGAAGAGCGCGCGGCATGGCGAGCGCTCCTCGAAGCCTTCCCCGGCACCGCGAGCCGGGCGACAGCGCTCGAGCGCGCAGGCGACGTGCGCTGAACCGCATCCCGCCCTTTCAACACGGCGACACGCGACCTTCCCTCCGCAGAGGCCGTCGCGACATCAGGTGAGGCGGCGCTCTGCGCGGATGAGTCCGAGCTCTCGCAGCATGCGTGGCCGCGCGCGGACCGGCCCTACGTGCTAGAGTGTGTCGCCCACTCGCGAGGCGATAACGGTGCTAGAAGCGGCGATCGTCGGCGTTCTGTACGTTGCGGAGCTGCCGTGTCTCTCGGCTCGAACGCAGACGGATGCGGGCTGGGTACGGCGTTAGCTTTCTTCGGCTAGCGATGGTCGCGCTGGCTTGCGCGTTCGTCGCGTCGATCGGAGGCGAGGCAGCTGCCAGCGAATCGTCGGTTCAGGGCCGAAGCGTCGTCGAAGTGACGATCGCCGGCGCGACGGATCCGCGGCTCGAGGCATCGCTCACCGAGCTCCTCGGACGTACCGGATTCGTCGCGCGATTCTCGCATCGGGCGCGGCCAGAGCGCCCGACGGTCCCGACTTCTCCAGACCTCATTGCCGTCGTTGCGCTCGATCTGACTCGCGAAGGGATCATCGGGATCGGGATCGTCGATGCCCACGGTGCGCCCGTGCTCACGCGCGTCGTCCCGACGGGGGACCGCCTCGACGAGATCGCGTGCGAAGAGATCGGGCATATCGTGCTTTTTTCGGTCGAGGCGATCCGGCGTGGAGAAAGGGCCCACCGTCCGGTGCCGCCGCCCCCAAGGCAGCAACCAGCGCCGAAGGACCGCGCCAGGGGCGAGCTCGAGACGGTTGCGACGCTTCGGAATTATGCGAACGTCGCGCCCGTCGTGGTCGGAGTTGGCGCTGCTGTCGGGGGCTCGACGCGCGTGCGCTCGCTTCATCTCCGTAGCCTCGTGGCGTTCGAGCAGCGCTCCGCAATCATCGTCGCGACGCCCGCCGCGTCGGCCCGGTTCGAGCAGCGCTCCCTGAAGATCTCGGCGTCGGCGGGCGTGCCACTGAGTCCTCGCGTTGAGCTCACGTTCGCGGCCGGCATCGCCGGGGACCTCCTCTCGGTCACGACGACGGCCCTTCGGGCGAGCACGGAACGTCGACGGGACGTGTCGGATGTCGTGCCGGTTATCGACGCCGCCGGAGGGATGGCCTTCGAGCTTGCTCCTCACTTGGTCGTGGGGGTCGCCATCGGGGTCGAGGTACCGTTCTCGACCACCGAGTACGCGCTCGAAGCCGATCGTAACGTGGTCTTTCTGGCACCGAACGCGGCGCGTCTCGTCGGCCGCTTCAGCCTCGGCGTGAGCTTCTGACTCGTCATTGAGCTCGACCGCACGGGCCCGTGAGCGAAATTCGACGGCGAGGGTGATCGTGTTCGCCCTCGAGCGATCACCTTAAGGCCATGGGTCAGGCCCTCTTGCTTCGTCGTATCGCGACGCTCGTCGTCGCGACCTGCCTCGTTAGCGCGGGGGGCGCCTGCTCGTCCGGGCGCGAGATTTTGGCGAGGGACAACACTCCCCCTCCGGCCTTCGACCCAGAGCCTCGTCCCGACGCCGGTCCGGAGGAGCCTGCCGAGCTTTGTCCCTCGACGAAGTGTCCTCCTGGGCGTGTGGCCTGTCCGAGCAAGCCATTCCCCTGCGGCGTGGATCTCTCGTCCGACCCAGACAACTGTGGAGCTTGTGGCATCCGCTGCCGCCAGGACGGGGACTTCCTGGAGAAGTTTCATGCCATCATGACGTGCTCCGAAGGGGCATGCCTCTTGGTGTGCAAGCCCGGATACGCCGACTGCAACGGCAACGTCGAGGACGGCTGCGAAGTCGAGATCCTCGAAAATAAGGACAACTGCGGGGCGTGCGGGAATGTCTGCAATGACTTTTGCAAGTCAGGCAGATGCGGCTGCCAAGGTTCTGCCACCTACTGCCCAGGAGTCGGCTGCGTATCGCTCCATTCCAGCGATGCCAACTGCGGGGCGTGCGGAGAGGCCTGCCCGGAGAGCAACAAGCCCCCTTTGCCGCCGGAGCATTACGCCTACTACGGCTGCATGTTCGGGGTCTGTGATCGGCCGAAGTGCGAGCCGCCGCGCGCCGACTGCAACAACGACTTGGGGAATCCCGACGGCGACGGCTGCGAGGTCGCGGACGTCAGGACCGACGCGAAGAACTGCGGATCGTGCGGGAACGAGTGCGGCGCCGACGAGATTTGCATGTCGGGCAAGTGCGTGTGCCCGTGCGGAGCCCCTTGCTTCAACGTCAACGCCGACCCGCAGAACTGCGGCCTCTGCGGCTGGGTCTGCCCTGGCGACAACCGCTCGAGCTTCTCGGAAGCCGTGTCGCTCGGCGCCGTCGACCCCGCGCACGGCAAACCGATCTGTGATCAAGGCGTCTGCGGATATCGCTGTTCGAGCCATTGGGGCGATTGTGACGCGGACATCGCGAACGGTTGCGAGACGAACCTCCTCGTCGATCCGCACAACTGCGGAGCCTGTGGCGTTCGGTGCGACGGCATCGAAGGTCAGGCATGCGTCAATGGTCAGTGCCTCATGGAGGCGTGTTCCGGTTCAGGAGAAGCCAAATGAGACTCGGCTGGATCGGACTCGCCGGCGCCGTCAGCGTTGCTGTGCCCCTCGCATGCGCCAGCCAGGGAGACGACGGCCCCGACGGACCGGACGACACGGGGAGCAGTGGTCGCATCCCGGTGGTAGACGCTTCCGAAGAGAGGGCTGACGCCGAGGTCGACGCGGAAGCGGGCATCGACACATGCGCCGCTTTTGGGCTCTGCGTCGCACCAACTCCCATCGATTCGAGCATCAACCTGACGTCGATCTGGGGCTCGAGCGCCAGTGATGTATGGGCCGTCGGCACGAACCGTACGGTGCTCCACTACGACGGTTCCAAGTGGGAGAAGCACGTCATCAAGGACGACTCCACGGCGCCGGTCACGATGCGAGCCGTTTGGGTCGGCGGCCCCGACGACGTGTGGATCGCCGACGGTCTCGTTCTCCGTCACTCCAAGGGGTGGAAGGGGGATGCCACGGAATGGTCGTCCCTCGGCTTCCATCCGTCCCACTTGAACGCGCCCCTCGGCCTCAGTGGGAGGGACGGCATCGTCTGGATCGCGCGTCTCGGCTGGGCTCAATACGATCCCCCCGGGTCGCTCATCAAGTGCAGCGGCTGGGGCGAGGATGACGTTCTCGTCGACGCGGAGCGGCTGGGGTTCAGCGGAGACTACGACCGGTTCTTCGCTTCTGGCTATGAGACGGTGGCCATGACTCGCCCAGACGAAGTGTGGGCGACGAGCGCCGGCATTTCGCAGTTGTCAGGCTCGCGCGTCGTCCGCGTCGTCCGTTCGGATGGCGACCCTTCGGTGTGGCGTCACGAAGAATTCGATAGTCGTACCGCAAGGCAGCTCTACGGCATCTGGGGAGACGAAAACGCCGTCTGGCTCGTTGGCGAAGGGGGAACCATACGCCGGGTAACACCCGACGCGATCCCGTCGAGAGCGTTCGAGGTCGTCGGGGCTCCTGTGACCCACACGCTCCGAGGCGTGTTCGGTTTTGGTCGCGACGACGTCTGGGCGGTCGGCGATGAGAGCACCATCCTGCATTGGGACGGGCAGGCCTGGACGAAGATCGCGACGCCCTTCGACGACGCACGCCTGAAGCCACGGCTCTTCGGGGTCTGGGGAAGCTCGAAGACCGATTTGTGGATTGCCGGAAGCGGCGTGGTGCTCCACTTCCAGAGGAGAGGATTGTGATCTTCGTTCATCGCGTGAAGGCTCTCGGCGTCAGCACAGCCTTCGTCCTCAGCTTCGTCTTCGCTTGCGCGGATAGCGAGGTCGCGTCGGATCCACCGCCTGTGCTCGCGCCCGACGCGGGCCCTGAGATCCTTCCCGATGCAGGGGGCGAGGATGTGCCCGATGCAAACAGCGCTGGGCCAAGTCACTGCAGCCGCGGCGGATTCTGCTACGTGACCATGCCCGTCCTGTCACCCCTCGTAGCGGTTTCAGCCTCGAGTATCGACGACGCATGGATGCTCACCAAGGATACGCAGAGCGTCCTACGTTGGGACGGCACGTCGTTGAAGCAAGCTTACGAGTACATGGGGACAGATCCCGCGGCGATCACCTTCCGGGCGCTTTGGGCAGAGAAGAAAGACGACGTGTGGGGCGTGGCCACGGCCAATGACCGCTATTTCATCGTCCGCTATGCGCCAAATGGCAATGGGCCGGCAGAGTTCCGAGAGTTTCCGACGGAGGAGTCCGCCCCGACCAACCTACCCATCACATGGGTGAACAGCGTCTGGGGCACGCCCTCGTCGCGCGCCCTATGGGTAGCCGCCGGTCAGACGATCTTGCGCTTTCGCGACGATGGCACCGACACGCTCCCCGTCGAGCGCTTCCGGCTGACGGGCGGCAGCGAAGGAGCATATCAGTGGTTCTCCGTTTGGGGCTTCGGAGACAATGATGTCTACGTCGGCGGAGCCGCCTACAACCGGTCTTTTGCCACGCCAGCCATTGCTCACTATGACGGCAAAACCTGGTCGATCAAACACCTCGAGTCGACCAACGAGACCATCTACTCGCTCCGAGGAACGGCCGTCGGCCAAACTCGCCAGCTTTGGTACTCGCGATGGCGAGACCCCAAAGCCATCTCCACGCGCGTCGTGCCGATTGGCGCAAATGGGCAGCTTGGCAATGAATCGTTCGGTTCAGACACTCCGTCGTGCAACGGCCGCATCGGCGCGGCGATATCGCCAACCGATGGCTGGTTCTCCAACGGCCTCCTCGTCTGCCGATGGACGGGAACGAAGCTCGAGGACGTCCCCACGTCCCTCGACGGTCGTCCCGTTGTCGAGCAAGTGAACGGGATCTGGGCGGGCGGCGCGGACGATGCCTGGATCGTCGGCGCTTCCGCGACGGGGACGGGCGGTTTCGCTGCATTGCGAACGCGCGCAACGGCAGAGGGAGCCAAGCCATGACGCCGCGTCGGGTAGCGATCGGAGCTTTCCTCACGGCTGGATGGCTCGTCCTCGCATGTACGACCGTGGTGGTGGAGGACCCGTTGCCTCAGACCCCCACCCCAGACGCATTCGTTCCGCCAACGCCGCCCGATGCGAGCGTGCCGGAGGTCGTCACGCGCGATGCCGGCGAGCCTCGCCGCCTCGATGTGACTTGCGAGAAGGACCCCTGCTACGTCTCGGTCAGCGGCAACGGCGGTCGGCACTTCTGCGGACTGCTGAAGGACGGCACCGTGCGGTGCTGGGGACGAGACACGATGGTCAGCGGGCCGGCGCCCGGGGGCGGCGTGAAGAGCGACGGAGCCCTCGGTCGAGGTAAACCCGTCTCGATAGTCGAGGGCGCGACGCCGGCGCCGGTCGTCGGTCTCGAGGATGTAACGCAGATCAGCGTCGGCCCGAATCTCGGCACCTGCGCGCGCAAGTCGGACGGCTCGGTGGTCTGTTGGGGTCGCAACGAGTACGGCCAGCTTGGCCAACCCCCTACGGAGGCGACCCTGGCCCTTCCGACGCGCGTCCCAGGACTCCCGCCAGTCGACTTCGTCGCGCTCGGCGGGCGCACGGGCTGCGCCATCGGCACGTCGGACCGTGCACTCTATTGCTGGGGACGGCGTGACAACGTCATCGGCGGGGCCACCGACGCGGGCGACGACGCGGGCGCCTTTTCTCCGCAGGTCATGCCGCTCTTCACTCCGCCGGTACGAGAGCTGGCGATTGGCGCGTCGCTCGATGACGACACGATCATGACCCTCCTCGACGGAGGCGTTCTGGCTACGCTCGGCGGTCAGCCGGTCGGAGGATCGTCCGTCAAACCGTCCACACCATTTCCGATCACGCTCGCGGGCGTCGCTCGCCTCGGCGTGTTCGCGTACGTGGATGACGGCGGCCTCCTCAAGCGCTGGTACCCGAGGAGCGGTGAGCTCTACATTCCGCTTCCCCACTCGGTCATCGAGGTCGCGATTTCATCAGTGGATGGGCAGGGAGGAGCGCTCCTCGCCGATGGGCGCCTCTTCCGTTGGGGACCGAACGCGGCGGGGACGCTTGGTCGTCATCCGGACATGTTGGAATTTGGCGAGTACCCCGTGGAGATGGGGGAAGTCACCGCCGATCGCGTCGTCTCGTTTGCGACGACCGTTGGCTCGACCTGCGCTTCGCGTGCCGATGGCACCATCAGGTGTTGGGGCGCGAACACGCACGGCGAGCTCGGGCGCGGCACGGTCGACGCCGTAGCTCATCCAGAATCTCAGGTGATCCAATGAAACGTGTCGCGACTGCGGCTCTCGTCGCCTTCGCAATCTTCGCGTGCGGCAAAGAGCGTAACGGTTTCTCGCCCAACACCTCGACGCCCTTCGAGCCAGACTCGGGGACGCCAGCCGGCTGCGAGAGTGGGGGGCTGCGTTGCTCACGCGATCTGCGCGCGATCGTCGAGTCGTGCGACGAGTCACGCGTGGTCAAGGCATGTGGAGCGAACGAAGGTTGTTCGGACGCCCGATGCGTTCCTGCTTGCGAAATCACCAGCGCGTCGACCGGCTGCGAGTTCGTGGCTGTTCCGCCTACTCCTCAGCCAGAGAGCGCCGGCTCATGCTTCGCCGCGATCATCACGAACACGTGGGAGACACCCGCGCGCATCGAAGCCGACTATGAGGGTGCGCCACTCGATCTTCTCACGTCTGCGCGGATCGTCCGGTCGGAGAACGGCAAAGTCGTGTACGCGCCCTTCCCGGGAGAGCTCGCGCCCGGTGAGGTCGGTGTGCTCTTCCTCAGCGCGACGCTGAGCGAAAATAGTCACCACGTCGCTTGTCCGCTCGGTGTCATCCCTGCGCTCGCGGACACCGCACGCAACGGCACGCGGAGAGGCTCTGCCATCCAGATCAAAACGACCGCGCCCGTCAGCGCCTACAGCATCTATCCGTTCGGAGGAGCATCGAGCTTCACTCCCGGCGCTACGCTCTTGCTCCCGGTCGGTGCGTGGAAGACCAGCTATGTCGTGACCAGCCCGGCGGAGGTGATGCGTCGCTCGATGCCGGCTTATGCCGCAACGCATATCGTAGCCGCGGAGGACGACACGGACGTCGTGGTAGTTGCAAGCCAACACATCCAACCAGGCCGCAATGTCGAAGGAGCGTCACCGGGCGTCCCGAAGACATATAAACTCCGCCGCGGCGAACAGCTTCAATTCGAGCAAGACCCCGAGCTGACCGGCACGCTCATCTCGGCGACCAAGAAGATCGGCGTTTGGTCCTCACATGCGTGCATGGATATCCCGACGCGCTATTGCTGCTGCGATTCATCGCATCTTCAGCTCTTCCCAGTCGGCACGATGGGACGCGAATACGCCGTCGTCCCTTACCTCGCGCGCGCCGGCGAGGAGGTCGGGGAAGACTATCTGTTTCGAATCACAGGTGCGGTCGATGGCACCGTGCTGACGTACGAGCCGTCCCCGCCAGAGGGCGCACCACTCTCCGTCAATGCCGGCGAGTCGATACCGTTCACGAGTCGGAAGCCGTTCGTCGTGCGAAGTCAGGATTCCGAGCATCCGATCGGCGTGTACGCCTTCATGACGGGACCGATCGATGGTTTGGGCGAAGGGGATCCCGAGTTCACCAGCGTGGTCCCGACCGAGCAGTATCTCGGCCGCTACATCTTCTTCATCGACCCGACGTACAGCACCTCGCACCTCGTCGTCATCCGGTCGCGAGAGGAAGGAAAGGACTTCCAACCCGTCGTTCTCGATTGCGCCGGTACACTCGACGGTTGGCAGGCGCTTGGGACTTCCGGCAAGCACGAATACACGCGGGTACGCTTGACGAAGGACTTCGTGCCGCAAGTCGTCGGAGCCGGGAAGTGTGAAGCCGGACGTCATGTGCTCGAGAGTCCCGGTCCTGTCGCCGTGACCGTTTGGGGGACGGACAAGTGGGCGAGCTACGCGTATCCGGGAGGGTCGGCCATCCGCCCGCTGAACAACGTCGATCCGGTGTTGGTGAAGTAGCAGCCGAGTAGTGCCGTCGCGCGTGGCCTCGATGTCCTCCCGAGCCTGCGCGCGCGAACGCAGGCCGGGTGAGTAGCGCTCGAGGTGCACTCACCCGAAGATGTCGTCGGCGCGAGCGGAGGGCGACGATCGAAGCTCGACCGTGGATGAGCCCATCGGCGGCCGATGGGACGCCACGGTCGTCCGCCGTCGTGCGTTCCGGAGCCGGTCGCTAGCATCTGCCAGGCAGTGTGGGCCCTCGCTGGGCGCCAGTCATCGGCACGGATCCCTCGACGAACAGGCCGAAGTGAAAATCGACCGGCATGTACGAATTTCGTGATCGCAAATCTCGCGAGCGACGCACTTTGACTTGAGCAGGGCAAAGCACGTCCAAGCTCGGAACGGAGAGCATGTTCATGCGTAGGGCTTATGCCTTGACGTTCGTCTTTGCGGTCATCAGCGGTGCGTTCACGTACGCGTGCAGCGACGAGACCGAGCCGTTGCCATCGAACGAGCCGGGCGACGGCGGAACCGGCCGCGACAGCGGCAACGGCGGAAGAGACGGTCAAAGCTCAGACGACGATCCGCCCACCGACGACGGTGGCTCGCCGCACGACGGCGATGCAAGCACCGAGGATGCCGATTCCCCGGACGCGCTCGACGCTAGCGACGACGCTCCGATCGACGGTGGTGACGAAGAGGTCGACGGAGGACCGCCGCCGCCCCACACGGTCGTCGTTCTCCGAGTCGGCGAGCTCGACGGCGGCGCCCTCTCTGCGGGAGCAGCGCAGGTGTTCCTCGACGAGTACGAGCTCCGAAAGAACACGCTCGTGCGCACCATCCGTTTGCCGACCGAAGCCAACGGTGATCATCGGCCCCTCGTCCAGTCGACCACGTTGATTCGAGAGGGCTCGCTCTCGACCACGGAAGACGGTCGTGCGGTCGTCGTCGCCGGCTACACGGGATACCCTGATGACGGGACGGGGCCTTGGACCTCGAGACCAGCCGATATCCCGCGCGTCGTGGCTCGGGTCACGGCCGACGGCCGCGTGGATACGACGACGCTGATTTCCGATTCGTTCGGGGCCAATTATGTTGGAGGCGCCACGATCTCCGGCACGGATGTCTGGATCGGTGGAAACGCCGGCAGCGGCGGGCCAGTCCAGTATCTGCGTTTCGGCAACAGTGTCGGCGGCGGAGCGACGACCGGAACGCAGATTATTGCCCCGTTTTATGCGCACACCTGCCTCCGCATCTTCGAAGGGCAGCTCTACGCGGCGGCGAGCAATTACATCATCTACCAGGTAGGTACGGGACTGCCGACGACAGGTAACCAAGTCGAGACCGCGATCGTCGAAGACGCGATCGGTGCCTTCGAATTCGAGTTCGTCGACATGGACGGTCAGCCGGGAGCGGAGCGGCTCTACATCGCCGTAGACGGAATCGGGGGCATCCCGGGCGGAGTGAGGAAATACGTCTACGACGATGCGGAGAAGAAGTGGACCTTCTCCACGACGTTGAGGGACGACCCGACGTCGGGCCTTCGCGGATTGACCGCCTACAAGGACGGCGATGACGTGATCCTTGCCGCGACCTCGCCGGACGGCAAACGGCTCGTTCGCATCGTCGATCCCGCCGTTGGAGCAGCGACGTCGACGGTCATCGCAACCGCCCCGGACGGAGTCATGTACCGCGGCGTGACACGCGCTCCGAAACCGTAAACCGCGCCTAGCTCCCCGCGACCTCTGGGGCTCTCGCGTCGTGAAGCCGGCGCCTGAGCCCCAGTGCGTATCGAACCTGCAGGCGCAAGACCCGCTGACCCGGGCGTGGAGCTAGCGCAATCGGTGGATTGTTGCCCGCCGCGTTGACGCCCCACACGGTCCCGTCCGCGGCCACGGAGACATGCTTGAGGGCGCCCGGCACCTGCGTCCACGAGGTGCCCGTGCGCTGGTAGATCTTCCCGTCGGAGTTCACGCCCCACACCTGCGCTGCGCTCCCCGCGGAGATCTGGCTGAGCGCACCGGCCACCTGCTCCCAGGCCGAGCCGGTCCACCGGTAGATCTTGTCCGCCGCGTTGACGCCCCACACGGTTCCGTCGGCGGCCACGGAGACATGCTTGAGCGCACCGGCCACCTGCTCTCAGAGCCGCCAGCCGATTTGGCCCTTGGACCACGTGCACCGGGACAGCGTATTGGCGTTCATGAGGCAGGGCACCTGTGCGCTCGTGCACGTCTTGCAGTTGAGGTTCGGCACGCGGTGGTAACCGCTCACGTCGCACGAGCATCCGGCGTACTCGTCCGCCGCGCCGAAGATATGGCAGGACTCCTGGGCGAAGACCTCGTTGATGTCGGACGGCCCCCAGTGGCCGTTGTCGTACTCCATCGCGACGCGCTCCTCGAACGCCACATGCCGCGAGGTCCACTCCGTCAGGCAGCCAACCGCCTCGACGGGCACATCTCGACGGACCCCTGAGCGCAGAAGATCGCCGAGTGGAGCGTGAGCGCTAGGACATCGACCGGCAGCTCACCGCGCTCGGGATGCGAAGTCGAACGACCTCGCGAACGGCGTGAAGCTTCTCGAGCTCGCGCAGCGCAATGGCCTGTACGTCTCGCAGCCGCCGCACGAACAGCGCCAGCTTCTCAACGTCGACGTATCGACTGCCGTTCGCTCGTGGAACAGCGGCTCGCGTCCCCCTCACGCGAGCGTCGCTACGTCTTCGGTTTCTTCGGCGGAGAGCAAGGGATTCGAACCCTTGGTACCCTTGCGGGTACACCTGATTTCGAATCAGGCACCTTCGGCCACTCGGTCAGCTCTCCACCGCCCACGCTCATCGATCAGGCGACCGAAGTCAAGCCCTGCGAATGCGAGGGGTTAGAGTTCGCTGGATTTCCCGCGTCCACGCCGCACCCAAGCGGCACCGATGACGCGCGCGGGAGCGCTGCGCCGCACGCACGCCATAGGCGCGCGCGAGCAACGCACGAACGGCTGGGCTTTCGGCTCGTCGTCCGTCACATCGGGGCGGGCCCGCCGGCGGGCGGGGTGAGGACGGTGCCGGGACGGCCGACCGGACGGCCTTCCTCGCCGTCGATCAGAACGCGCTCGCCGTGCAGATCCTCGATGTCGATGACGAGCTCGACGGCGACCTTCGCCGGGGCGTACGTGCGGAGGCCCACGTCGAAGCCGATGACGGCAGCGATGTTCGCCCTCGAGCGCGGCATCCAGTCCTGGAGGACCGGGTCGGGCTCGCTCGATCGGTTCTGGATGTTGAACGTGCGGTTGTAGAGCACCGGACCGCCGAACTGACCGGCCGCGTCGGGGGGCCGGCGCTCGAGCGCCATCGCGACTGTGAGGTCGATTGCGAGCTCGACCATGTCGTCCGGGGTGATGATGCCTTCGACGCGGCCCTTCGGCGGGAGGACGACGAAGCGCTCGATGCCGGAGAAGTTCGGCAGGACCTCGTCGTTGCGGATCGTCGTCACGCCCGGCACGTAGCGGACGAACTCGTTCCAAGGATCGATGAGGAGCTGGACCGTGTGCTCGCGGTCGTCGAGGTTCGAGAGGGTGTAGCGGAGCGTCACCCGCGAGTCGGTCGTAATGTGGAACGGAGGCCGCGGATACGGATCCTGCTCGCCCCGTGGACGCTCGCCGTCGTCGGGCTGGCGATAGGGCAAGCGGACCTCGCGGCTGACCTGGAAGATCTGCTGCTGCCCGTCGTCGTACGTGGGCCCGGTCGTCTCGAGCATCCCGAGCACGACCGGGGGCAAGACCTCCTTCTCGTCCTGGCCGGCGCACGCGCTCGCGACCGCTCCGAGCACGGCGACGCCGGCGAGCGCACGGGCGAGCTTGGGGAGGCCCGTGACCATCCCTGTTCGACGTCGACCGCCGGTCGACCCAGGTTCGTGGGTGCACATCCGCATCTCCTCCAGCTGGAGACTAGCCGAGTGCGACGACCCCCGCGACGCGTGTTGCTCCCCGCCCGAACGGCCTTCGCACGACGCCCACCTCACCCGACGTCGCCCGAATCGAGCACGCGATACAGGCCTTGCCGGCTCACTCCGAGAGCCCGTGCGGCGCTTCGCTTGTTCCCGTCGGCACTCGCGATCGCTCGACCGACGAGCGCGCGGAGCTCCGCCTTGTGGCGGGCACGCAGCTCGGCGAGCGTCGTCTCGCGGAGGGCGGGCTCGCGCTCGTCGTGGCGGCGCGCGCGATCGGCCCCGCTGCGTGCGAGTCGGCTCGAGTCGATCGCGCTGACGAGCTCCTCGCGGCCGATGACGATGCCCTCGACCATCGCCGCCGCAACGCGGAGGACGTTCGCGAGCTCACGCACGTTGCCGGGCCACGGGTGCTCGGTGAGCATCGCGAGCGCCGGGATGTCGAGCCGGTGCTCCTTCGTTGCTGAATCACGGGCGAGGAGCGCGCGGGCGATCGCCGGGAGATCCTCGGGACGCTCGCGGAGCGCCGGGATCCGAACCGTGATCGCCGCGAGGCGGTAGAAGAGGTCCTCGCGGAACGTGCCTGCGGCCACCATCTCGGCGAGGTCGCGATGCGTCGCCGCGATGACACGCACGTCGACCTTGCGCGTGCGCGTGCCGCCGACGGCGCGCACCTGGCCGTCCTCGAGCACGCGGAGGAGCTTCGTCTGCATCGCCGGGCTCATCTCGCCGACCTCGTCGAGGAACAGCGTGCCGCCCTCGGACTCGACGAAGAGGCCCGGCCGCGCGCGATCGGCGCCGGTGAACGCTCCGCGCTCGTGACCGAAGAGCTCCGCCTCGAGGAGCGGATGCGGGATGGCCCCGCAGTTGACGGCGAGGAGCGGCGCCCCCTGCCTCGCCGACAGGCGATGGGCGAAGCGGGCGAACAGCTCCTTGCCTGCACCCGTCTCGCCGGTGAGCACGAGGCTCGCGTTCGAGCGCGCTGCGCGGGCGACCGTCGCGAGCGCGCGCATCAGGCCCGGAGACGTCCCCGCGATACCGATCTCGTCCTTCGCGCGGAGCACCTCGTCGCCGACGTCGAGCTCGGCCTCGGCGCGCTTGCTTTGGCGGTGCGCGGCGGTGCGCTGCTCGACCTGGCGGAGCGTCCGGAGGAGCGTCTTCCTGTGCTCCGGAGGCGCGCGATCGACAAGACGGGCGCGCAGCATGACGAGCGCGTTCTGGGCGAGCGATCCGATCGGCTCGGGCTCCGCCACGAGCGCGGCAAAGGCCTCGTGCTCGATCCGCGCCGCACTGCCGCCCATCGCGCAGGCAGCCGCACCGAGCCAGCGAAGGAGCCAGGCGTCGGCCGCCCCCGCCCGCCCGGCAATCGCGAGCGCTTGAGCCGCGTGGGCCCGCGTGCCACCGCGCGCCGCGCTCGCCATCATGCCGATGGCGATACGCTCCGCCTCGCCGATGCGGCCGCGCGAGACGAGGCTGAGGGCGCGGACGCGCTCGAGCGCGAAGCGAAGTGGCGGACCAAGGCCCTCGATGGCGAGCCCTTCGTCGACGAGAGCCTCGACGACCTCAGCGCGTGCCCCGGTCGCGAGCGCGAGCCCGGCGCGGAAGGCAAGGAGCTGCGCGCGCTGCCAGCCGGCCTTGAGCTCCGCATCGTCAGTGCGCTCGAGCAGAGCGCGCGCCTCTTCGTAGGCGCCCAGATCGATGAGGGTGAGGAGCCGGGCGGACGTCAGCGACCACTCCACCGACGCGGCCGGCGCCGACCTCGGCAGCATCGCGGCCCGATCGAGCAGCTGGAGCGCCGCGTCGAATCGCCCGGCAGCGCGATGCGCCATCGCGGCATTGTAGAATACACGTAGAGCCCGGGCGCGCGGGAGAGACTCCACGGGCGCCGGGATTCCAGGATGCGCGGGCGAGACGAGCAGATCGAACGTCTCTCGCGCGCGCTCGTCGTCGCCGACACGCGAGAGCAGGAGCGCATAGTCCGAGAGCACCGTCGCCTGAGTCCTCGGATCGGCTGCGCGTTCGGCGAGGTGACGCGCACGCGCCGCGTGGCGGAGCCCCGCGACGTAGTCGCCTCGTGCGCGCTCGACCTCGGCCAGCGCGAGCTCGGCGAGCGCCGTCTCGCGACGTGAGCCCGCCGCACGCGCGATGCGGATCGCCTCGAGCGCGAGTCGCTCGGCCTCGTCGGTCTTGTCGTCGTAGAGCATCGCGAGGGCGAGGACGCGCCTCGCCGCAGCACGCGCGGACTCGGCAGCGCGGCCGCTACCCTCTACGTCCTTCTTTGCTCGCGACGTCTCGGCGGTGTCGAGCGCATCTTCTGCGAGCGAGCGCGCTCGCCCGAAGTCACCGGCATCGAGCGCCTCGATGGCCTGTTCCAGCGTCGATCGGGTATGGGCCATGGAGTGTCCGAAAATGTGACACTCCCCTCGGCCGCAGGTCAACGAACCTCGAGCGCATCTCGCTCGAGGTTCGTGGATCGCGCTCGACCTTCGGTTTCCGGGGCGCGCTGACCCGCTCGCGCTCTTGCAGGCTCGCCCCCCCACTGCGTGAACCCGCAGTCACGACCCCACGCTCGGGCGCCCGATCGCCGTCTCTCCAGGCATCCCGGCGAGATGGCACCGTCGATGCGACGCGCGCCTCGCTCGGAGGTCGGGCCATGGACTGCCGTCGACGTCGCATCTTCGAACGCCGCAGAGGAGCGCTCGCCGCTCTGTCGCTTTCGTCGGCGATCGTGCTGGTCATGTCGTGCCGCGACGTGGACGACAAGACGCGCGGGGAAAGGCTCGAGCCCGCCTTCGTAGACCCTCCGGGCGCACCGATGGACGATGGCGGTGTCCACAGTGACTCGCAGGTGCTCGGCGTGCTCGCCGCGCTCGACGCCACGGAGGTCGCGCGAAGCAAGATCGCCCAGTCGAAGGCAACGCGCGACGACGTGAAGGACCTCGCGACGATGATGGTCACGGAGCACACCGCGAACGACGAACGACTGAAGACGCTCGGCCAGCAGAAGGGGCTCTCGTCCGAGCCGAGCGCGTCGAGCGAGTCCGTGGAAGAAGACGCGGAGTCGTTCACGACCAGGCTCGAGGATCGGTCCGGAGCGGCGTTCGACAGGGCCTATGTGGAGTCGGAGATCATGGCGCACGCGAAGGCGCGCTCCGTCATCGATCACGTGCTGAGCGGCGTCGTGGTCGATCCGGATCTGAAGACCGCGCTCGACGAGATCCGCGAAGCCGCGGGGACGCATCTCGAGCGCGCGCAGGCCGTCCGCCGTGCCTTGTTGACCGACGCGAGCTCGACCACCGAAGAGACCTCGAGCTCCGAAGAGACCTCGAGCTCCGACGCGGGCTCGCGCTTCGACGCAGGCTCGCGCTTCGACGCAGGCTCGCACTGACTCACCGACGACGCCCCATCAGCCCAATGGAGACCCCAGCGGATCGAACGTGACGCACTGCAGAGGACCAGCTCGTTGCTCGCAGCGAGCAGCGAGCTCATCTCGCGCGCGTCCGGAGACAGCCCATGAAACGCTTCCGCATCTTCCTCTTCTCGTGCCTGGTCGCCCTCGCGATGATCGCGATCGCCGCGTCGTGCAGCGACGAGGACGGCGCAGCTCCGCGCAAATCGAGCACGGGGCGCTACTACCGCCCGAAAGACGCCGGCAAGCCTGCTGGTGACGTCGATGTGCCCCCGTTCGACGCAGGGGAGTTCGACGTCTTCGCACCGGACATGCAGATCCCGAAGGAGATCTCGACCGTGGGCCAGGCCGTGCAAGCTCTCATCACGGCCTACGACCTCGAGGTGAAGGAGGCCGAGTACGGCCAGGCGAACGCCCAGACGCCACCGATCAAGGCGTACGCGGGCGATCTCATCAGGGACGTCAAGACATCGCGAGCTCGACTCAAGGGTCTGATCGCCTCGAAGGAGATCGCCCCGCGACGGACGAACTTGACCGACCGTTTGAAGTTCGAGAGTCAGGCAGCGCTGAGCCAGCTGACGGGCATCTTCAGGAACATGTGGCTCAACCTCTGGGTCAACCGCCGCATCGACTCGGCGAACAACACGAGGCGCATGCTCAACGACCAGCTGGAGCCCATCCTGGCGGAGGACGAGGACTTCGCGCAGGAGCTCGAGACGATCCGCGCCGAGCTCGACGCGCGCGTCGACCGCGCGGAGAGGGTACGCGACGGGCTCGCTGGCGGGCTCGACAACGGCATGTTCGAGGAGATGGACGACATCCCTCCTCCGCAGAAACCGCAGCAGCAGCCTCAGAAACCGCTACAGCAGCCTCAGCTCCCACAACAGCAACCGCAGCAGCCAGCCGAGGACGCAGGCGCGGCACCCTGAGCCCCGCAGAAATGCAGCGGGCCCACCAGGAGGTCCTGGCGGGCCCGTGGCGTCTCAGGCCGTCGTGTCTCAGGCCGTCGCGTCGCCGCTGCCGCTCTCGTCGTCCTCGAGCGCAGCGCCGTGGCACTTCTTGAACTTCTCGCCGCTGCCGCAGGGGCAGAGATCGTTGCGGCTGATCTTCGGCGTCTCGCGCTTCACCGGAGCGACGCGCGCCTGGGGCCGCGGCGGCGGCTGGCTCGCGGCCCCGCCGTCGCCCTCGGCGATCTCGCCACCGTGGCGGAGCTGCATCGACTGAGCGGCCCGCTGGTGGCGCTCGTAGTCCTCACGCTCGAGGCGCTCGATGTCGGTCTCCTTCTGGAGCTTCACCCGCATCAGCTTCGTGATGACGTTCGAGGTCGTCGACGCCATCATGTTCACGAAGATGTCGAAGCCCTCCTTCTTGTACTCCTGCTTCGGATCGCGCTGGCCGTAGCCGCGGAGACCGATGCCGTCACGAAGGTGCTCCATGTTCGTGAGGTGCTCGACGTACTGCTTGTCGAGGTCCTCGAGATAGAAGTGACGGAACACGCGGAGGAGGAGCTCGGTGCCCATCTCCTTCTCGCGCTCCTCGAGCGCACCGGTCGCCTGCGTGTAGAGGAGATGCGCGAGGTCGGACAGGTCGTGGATGTTCTCGTAGTCCGTCGGCTTGGTGCCGAAGTGCTCGACGAACGCCGCCTTGATCCCCTTCCAGTCCCAGTCCTCCGGCGGCTTGTTCTGCGGGCAGCTCTCCTCGACGACGGCGCCGATGATGCTGTCGAGAAGATCGAGCAGGCGCTCGCGCTGCTGCGTGAGGCTCGCCGGGATCTCCTCCATCAGCCGCTCGTAGAGCGCCTGCGGCTCCTTGGCCTCCTTCTCCTTCGCGTCGAAGCGGTAGCCCCAGAACTGGTAGATGTCGTTCCGGAGCTGCTCCATGTCGAAGATCTCCGTCACGTCGGAGATCGTCTTCGGGCGCTTCACCTCCTCACCCGGCGCCGGCATCGGCGTGCCGAAGTGGAGGAGCATGTCGGTGACGGCCTGCTTCACCTCGTCCCTGAGGCGATCGAGCGTCTCGATCTTGCGGACCTTGCCGGTCGGCTTGCCGTCGTCGCCGAGGACCTCGGGCGTGTAGATGCCGAGCAGGAGCTGCTGACGGATCTTGTAGACCGTCTTGCGCTGCTCGTTCATGACGTCGTCGTACTCGAGCAGGTTCTTGCGGATGTCGAAGTTGCGGCCTTCGACCTTGCGCTGCGCGTCCTGGATGCTCTTCGACACCCACGGGTGCTCGATGGGCTCGTCGTCCGGCATGCCCATCTTCTCCATCAGCGACTTGACGCGGTCGCCGGCGAAGATGCGCATCAGGTCGTCCTCGAGCGAGAGGTAGAAGGTGCTCGAGCCCGGGTCGCCCTGACGGCCTGCACGGCCGCGGAGCTGGTTGTCGATGCGGCGTGACTCGTGGCGCTCGGTGCCGACGATGTGGAGACCGCCGGCCTCACGGACCTCGTCGCCTTCCTTCTTGCAGCTCTTCTCGTACTTCTGGACGACCTTCTCGAACTCCTCGGGCTCGGCGTCCGGATCGCGGTCCTGCTCCTTGAACTCGAGCTTCGCGAGCATCTCCGCGCTTCCGCCGAGGATGATGTCGGTGCCGCGGCCGGCCATGTTCGTGGAGACGGTGATCGCGCCCTTGCGGCCCGCCTGCGCGACGACGAAGGCCTCCTTCTCGTGCTGCTTGGCGTTGAGGACGGCGTGCGGGATCCCCTTCTTCTTGAGGATCTTCGCGATGGCGTTCGACTTCTCGACGCTGGTCGTACCGACGAGGACGGGGCGCCCCTTCTCGTGGGCGTCGAGGATCTCGTTCGTGACCGCAGTGAACTTCTCGCGCTCGGTCTTGTAGACGAGGTCCTGACTGTCGACGCGCTGAATGACCCTGTTCGTCGGGATCGTGACGACGTTCAGCTTGTACGTCTTGTGGAACTCCTCGGCCTCGGTGTCGGCCGTTCCGGTCATCCCGCCGAGCTTCTTGTAGATGCGGAAGAGATTCTGGAACGTGATGGTGGCCATCGTCCGCGTCTCTTCCTGGATGTTCACGTGCTCCTTGGCCTCGACGGCCTGGTGGAGACCGTCGGACCAGCGGCGGCCCGCGAGGACGCGGCCGGTGAACTCGTCGATGATGAGGACCTTGCCGTCATCCGTGACGAGGTAGTTCACGTCACGCTTGTAGAGCGTGTGCGCGCGGAGGCACTGGTTCAGGATGTGGAGCGACTCGAGGTTGACGGGATCGTACAGGTTCGAGATCGCCATCAGCTTCTGCGCTGCATCGACGCCGTCATCGGTGAGCGACACCGAGTGCCCCTTCTCGTCGACGACGTAGTGCTCGTCCTTGCGGAGGCGCGGGATGACATCGTTGATCGACTTGTACTTCTGGCTCGACGCCTCGGCCTGGCCGCTGATGATGAGCGGCGTGCGGGCCTCGTCGATGAGGATGGAGTCGACCTCGTCGACGATGGCGTAGTTCAGCTCGCGCTGCGCGTAGTCGAGCGCGCTGAACTTCATGTTGTCGCGCAGGTAGTCGAAGCCGAACTCGTTGTTCTGGCCGTAGGTGATGTCGCACTTGTACGCGCTGCGCTTCTCGCGGTCGCCCTGTTGGTTGACGACGACGCCGGTGCTGAGGCCGAGGAAGCCGTACAGCTTGCCCATCCACTCCGAGTCGCGGCGCGCGAGGTAGTCGTTGACGGTGACGACGTGCACGCCCTTGCCCTCGAGCGCGTTGAGGTAGCAGGCGAGCGTCGCGACGAGCGTCTTGCCCTCGCCCGTCCGCATCTCCGCGATCATGCCCTTGTGGAGGACCATGCCGCCGATGAGCTGCACGTCGTAGTGCCGCATCTTCAGCGCGCGCTTGCCGCCCTCGCGGCACACGGCGAAGGCCTCGACGAGGATGTCGTCGAGCGTCGCGCCGTTGTCGAGCTTCTCCTTCATCTCGAAGGTCTTCGCCTTGAGCTCGTGATCCGTCAGCTTGGCCATCGCGGGCTCGAGCTTGTTGATCTCCTCGACGAGCGGCTTGAGCTTCTTGATCTCGCGCTCGTGGGAAGTGCCGAGGATCTTCTTGAGGGCCCAGGTGAGCATGACGGAGGCGTACCTCGAGGGGTTCTTTGTTACGGGCGCCGGACGGGGCCGGGAGCGGGAAGGTAGTGAGACTTCGGCGTGATGGCAAACCCCGGCCGCGGCGGAATGTTCCGCTCCCTCGGGGGTTGGATTCGGCCTCGGCCCCCCTTGGGGCGGACGAGGCCTGAAAATTGGGCCTCGCGCCCCGGTCACCCGTAGAGGTCGGCCTTTCGACCCGCGTCGAACATTTGGGTCTCGCGCCCCCTTCCCCCGCGTGGGTCGGCCTTCGGCCCGCGTCGTATTTCGAGGGAGGAACGGAGGGGCCGACCGGCGGAGCGAGAGGCCGTCGAGGACGCTCCGGCTCTCCGCCGCCGCCGTGACACGGCGCTACCTCGATGTCACCGCGGCGGACGCGATCGACACCACGGCCGGTCATCAAGCAGCCCGCAGGGGACGGCCGGGTCGCGCGGAGACGGCGCCGTGCTCGCGCTTGCCACGTCCGGGCCGGCCGGAGGCACCTGCACTGTGCCCTCGCTCGAGGTGTCCGCGCGCGTTCCATGCGCAGCGGGCGGCAGCGGATCAGCGGTTCGTGAGGCTGGTCTTCACGGCGAGGGTCGCGCCGTAGGCGGCTCCGACGTGGTCTGCTGCTGTCGTCATGACCTGCTGGACGGCGGGGCCCTGACCGGCAGGGCTCCTCATCAGCGCCATTCCGCCGAAGAGGAAGCCGATGAACCCGCACAGGACCACCGGCCATCGCAGCCGATGACCAACAGACGACGTGGGCTGCCGCGCATCGACGGCCTCGACCTCAGAGCGCGCCGGTGAAGAGCTCGCCGCGGGCTGATCGCCCAACTCTGCGAGTGGTTTGGACGCGACTTCGGGTCGTCGGGGCTCGAGGCCCAACCTCGACACGGCCAGCTCCGCGTTCTCTACGGCGTACGGGCCCCGTCGCGCCGACAGCTCGTTCTGCGGAGGGGACGTTCGATCGAACCTGCCGATGAGGACGTCGAGTGGAGGTAGCACCGACTCGTCGTCGAGCCCCGCGTCCTTTCGAACGCGCTCGAGGCACGCGTCGATCAGAATCCGTGAGTCGCTCTGATCGGTCTCATGGGGAATCGCTCCGGACCACGACATGACTGCTCCTCCGGCGCACGCCGTCGAAGCACGCAGCATGCCTCCCCGGTTCGAGCTCGAAACACCGGCAGCCAGGCGTGGACGTGGCGATCGAACGTCACCGCCTTGCGGTCACCCGACCTCACGGTGGTCCGTGCGTTCGCCCTCATCGCGCGGCGTGGGGCCCTCACGGACCGTGGGCGAAGGACCACCACCGAGAAGAGCTGCCGCCGAGGAGCTCAGCCGTGGTCGAACGCGGCCTCTACTAGTAGAGGAGCGGGCCGCCCGCCGAGAAGAGCGAGCGGCCGGTGGGGCTCAGAGCCAGCCGTTCTCTTGGTACCAACGCGCGGTGCGCCGGAGGCCTTCGGGGAACGTCACCTCGGGCGTCCAGTTCAGGTCGGTGCGCGTCTTCGTGCTCTCGCACACCCAGTGATGGCTGAGCATCTGCGCCTTCTCACGCGTGAGCATCACCGCCTTGCCGCGGACCTTTCCGTAGGTCTCGACACCGAGCGCCGCGAGGCGGAGGACGGGAAGCGGAACGCCGAAGCGGAGGAGCGGCGAGGTGTCGAGCGCATCGTGAAGGAGCTCGCCCATCGCACGCGCCATCGGGAGCGGCTCGCCGTCGTCGACGAAGTAGATGCTGCCGCTCGGGATGTCGGCGTCGATCGCCTGGATGCAGGCGCGCGCGCAATCCGGCCCGTACGTGTAGCAGCCGAGCATCTTGCCGTCGCCGATGACGGGGTACTGGCGGCGCCTCGCTGCGCGGAACGCCTCGAGGATCTCGACGTCGCGCGGACCGTAGATCGCGGCCGGACGGAGGACGACCGTGGGGAGCTTGTCGCCCCGCTCGATGACCGCCTTCTCCGCTGCGAGCTTCGAACGGCCGTAGGCGGTGACCGGGCGCTCCTGATCGAACGGGACCGGCCGACCGTCGAAGGACGGACCGCACGCCTCGAGGCTCGACACGTGGACGAACCGCTTGAGGTCGGGAGCGTGGGCGATCGCCGCTTCGAGCAGGTTCACCGTCCCCTGCGTGTTGCACTCGAAGAAGTCGGCCTCGGTCCGCGCCTTCACGAGGCCGGCGGAATGCACGACCGCGTCGACGCCCTTCATCGCCCGATCGACGGAAGCGCGGTCTTCCACGCTCCCCTCGGCGAGCTCGACGTTCTTCAGGGTCGAGAGGAACTTGCGGTTCGAGCTCTTGCGAACGAGCGCGACCACGGTGTGGCCGGCTGCCGAGAGCTGCTCCGCGACGTGACTACCGAGGAACCCGGAGCCGCCCGTAACGAGAACCTTCATCGCCGCCTTCCATGCCAGATGGGCGGAAGAGATCAAGCGCCTCGCGCCGATCGTGACCCCTGGCAGCTCCCAGGCACGAAGCGCGAGCACATGACTGAGGGCGGACGGCCCTCGCCACCCGCGCGTATGGCCGAGCGACCGGCGTCCGGCGGGTCCCCTCGCGCGATCCTTCCCTAGCCGCGGGCCGCGCGCCTCGATGCCTTCCGCTTCCCCGACGACCACTCGGCGCATCGAGGCGGCTTCGGCTCCGTTCCGCGACGGCTCGGCGCTGCGAGGTTCGCGCTCGACCACCAAACAGAACGAACGCAACGCATATCAGTGCACTATGCAAGCAAGTATCTAGCACTGCACTCTGCATACAGTTCCGCGCGCGCAGGCGCACGGCGTGACGGAGCTCGCCGAGCTCGAGCGCGCGACACGAGCGGCACGAGCGCGGACCCGCCCTCGAATGCCTGCACGACGACGCATGGATCTGGAGCGTGGACGCGGCCTCACATACCTGCACGGCGATGCAGGCTTCGAGCGATGCGTGCCGCCGCCTCACATACCTGCACAACGGCGCATGTATCGGGAGCGCGTGGCTCCCGATGCACGGGCATCAGGCGATGCTCTTCTCGTAGAGGCGGTAGACCTTGTACTTCTTGGCGCCCATCATCCGGATGCCCGCGTTCACGGCGGCGTTGTCCTCGAGGGTCCAGCCGAGCTCGCCCCAGGTCATGCCGGCGCGCCGGCCGCCTTCGTTCATCTCCGCGTACAAGAAGAGAGAGAGGGCGGCGTACTTCCGCTGGAGCCGGAACTTCTTCTTGATGCCGAGGATGATGAGGCGGCCGCTCCTCGCGCCCTCCACCTTGAGACGATAGAGAAGCTTGGGCAGCCCGAGCGGGAACAGCTTGCCACCCAGATCCGAGATGAGCTCGTTCACGTTGGGCAGCGCGAGAGCCACCGCCGCGGGCTCGTTGTCGATGAGAACGAGCGTGGTGATCTCCGGGACGAGGAACAGCTTCAGGTCGGCGGCCATCTTGTCCGCCTCCCGCTTCGACATCGGGACGTAGCTCCAGTTCTCGCTCCAGGCATCGTTGTAGATGTCGAGCGTCATCGCCACGTCGCGGTCGACGGTCTTCCTCGAGATAGGGCGAACCGTCACCTCGGGCATCGCGCGGATGTCCTCCCGCGCCTTCTTCACGCGCGCGTTCGGCTCGCCGATCTCGTAACGCCAACCGAAGACGTCCTTCGCCTTCGTGTACCCCGCCTCCTCGATGAGGCCGCCCTGGTACGGACGGTGATGTGGGGTCATGAGGACCGGCGGGGCGTCGAAGCCCTCGACGAGGCAACCGATCTCCTCGTTGATGCTGAGTGAGAACGGACCGCGCACCGTCTTGATGCCCCTGTCCTTGAGCCAGCGCTCGGCGCGGGCCAAGAGCTCCCGCGCGACCTCGGCGTCGTCGATGGTGTCGATGAAGCCGAAGAAGCCGACGTCGTCCTTGTAACGAGCAAGGTGGTCGCGATCGATCTGGGCGGTCACACGACCGACGCACTTCCCGCCACGATGCGCGGTGAAGACGACACCGTCGGCGTGCTCGAAGAAGGGGTTCTTCTTCGGGTTCAGCCGGTCCTTCAAATCCATGTCGAGAGGACGGATGTAACGCGGGTCGTCTCTGTAGATGACGTCGACGACATCGAGGAAGTCCCGGAGCTCTCCCCCCATCGGGGTCTGGCGGATGTCGAGCATGGTGCGCTTCTCGCATCCGGCACCCAGCACGTCAACTCGACGGCATGGTGTCTCCGAGCCAGGTCCCCTTCCGGCGACGCCGTGGGCTCGAGGGCTCGGTGGTGGGAGCCGCAGGAAGTTGGCGGCTGCCGATGCCGTTCGTTACGATTCCCTTCGACGGTGCCAGCGCTCATCGACGAGCGCCCGCCTCGTCCGCATCATCGCGGAGGAAGGTTCATGAATCGGCTCATCGGTCAGGCAATTGCGGTCGTCGCACTGGGCGTGCTCTCCACGGCGGTCATGCCGGCGTGCGCCGAGAACGATCAATCGATCTTCATCCGCAACATGCTCGGGCCCGCGCAGAACCGACAGAACAACGCGTGCGTCTATTCGAGCGATCCGACGCAGCTGGCGATCTCGGAGGGCATCCTCGATATCGGCGTCGCGGACAGCTATCGCGCCGCGCTCCTCGTCGGCAACCAGCTGATCGGACGCGGCGACGGGAACAACACGCGCAGTGAGTCGAACCGAGCGCGTCTGGACGGCGCGGTCGTGCGCGTCACGGACCCGAACGGCGGCACCCTCGGCGAGTTCACCGCGCTCGGGAGCGGCTTCGTGGAGCCGCAACTCAACAATCAGCCGTCGTTTGCCCCGTTCTTCGTGACGATCCTCGACTCCTCGACCATCCAGAAGGTCGCCGCCCAGGTCGGGGACCAGAGCAAGCTGGTCGTCGCCAACGTCAAGGTGTTCGGGCGCACGCTCGGTGGCGTCGACCTCGAGACCGGCGAGTTCCAGTATCCGATCCGCCTGTGCAACGGCTGCCTCGTCTCCTTCGCTTCGGGCGACGATCCCGCAACCGAGGAACGCGACTGCAGCCTCAAGCTCGATAGCGGCGGCGCGAACGCCCTGCCGTGCAACCCCGGGCAGGACGAGGTCACGCCCTGTCAGGCCTGCCAAGGCAGGCCTGCCTGCGGCGGCGGCGGCTGAGCGACCGTCCTCGACACCTTCGAACGGCGCCCTCCTCCTGAGCGGCGCCGTTCGCCATTTCGGGCGCCGACATCGCGCGGCTGTCCGGCCCGTCACGACGCTGCTCCATGCGAGAGGAGAGCGGCGGCCGAGCCACGGTCCCTGACACCTCGAACGGCACCCCTCCTCACCACTCGGGACGACGGCACCGCTCTCCGTTCGGGCGCCGACATCACGTGGCTGTCCGGGCAGTGACGATGCTCCTCCATACGAGAGGAGAGCGGCGGCCGAGCCACGGTCGCTGACACCTCGAACGGCACCCTCTTCACGAGCGGCCCTGCTCTCCATTCAGGTGCCGACATACGTGGCTGTCCGGGCAGTGACGATGCCGCGTGGTCGTCATGAGAAGAGGACCGTCCCTGACACCTCGAACCGCGAGACCGCTCACAGCTGTCCGGCCCCGTGACGACGCCTGGTGCCTACGAGAGGAGAACGGCGGCTGAGCAACCGTCCCTGAACCTCGCACGGCGTCCTCCTCACGAGTGGCGCCGTTCTACCTTTCGGGCGTCGACATCACGCGGCTGTCCGGCCCGTGACGACGCCGCGCGATCCGTGCGAGAAGAGATCGATGTCTCGTGGGACGCGGATCGCGGTCGTGGTCGCTGGGCTCCTCTCGCTCGTCGCTGCGCGCGCCGAGGCGGCTCCTCAAGTGAGCGCCGGCCTCACGACTGGGGCGGGGCTGACGGACCTCCGCGCAAGCAACGGCCCGCGGCTCGCCTATCACCTCGGCGGTCGGCTCGACGTGCTCCTCCTACGTGACCGCGCCGGCACGATGGCGCTCGGTCCGTACGTCGACGTCGCCACCGCGGCCTTCGACACGTTCGAGAGTGGCGGCGGCATCGAGTGGCTCGTTCCGGCGGGGGACACGGCCTTCATCTTCTCCGCGGGTGCGTTTGCGCGCTCGAGCCGGTTCGGCTGGGAGCCAGGCGCCGCGGGGACGATCTTCTGGGGCTCGAGGAGCTTCAACTACCACTCGACCTATTCGCTCGGCCTCGGGCTCTTCCTCCAGGGGCGCTATGGCCTCGCGGGAGAAGGACGGCAGAGCGACGCCATCCTCGGCGTGCAGATCGATCTGCAGTACCTCGCCCTGCCTTTCCTCTTTGCCTACGAAGCAATCACCCGCTGAGTCTCGCCGAACGCTCGCGATCGACGGGCACGCTCGGGCTCAGCGCCTAGAGCTGTGTTAGCTTCGCGCGCATGGATGGCCGTCCCGTCAGCCTCCGCATCGCCGGACAGAGCTACAAGGTCGTCAGCTCCGCCAATGAGGAGGAGCTCCAGCGCCTTGCCGACGCCGTGACGGCCAAGGTCGAGGAGCTGACGCCGCACGGACGCTCCGCGGCACCTCAAGCGGTCGTCCTCGCAGCCATCGCCCTGGCGCACGAGCTCGAAGAGGAACGCGCGCGTCGACTCACGGTCGAGCGCCGCGCTAAGGAGATGCTCCGGCGCGTCCTCGGCCGAATCGACGACGCACTGGACTGCGCGTCGGAGCAGTGAACGAACGCTCCGGCTGCGTCCCCCGCACCCCGGAGTGTTTCACGTGACACATAGCCCTCGAGGTCCGCTGTCCCATCTCCACGATGCGCTCTCCGCGCTCGCGGCCAAGGGTCTCAGGCGGACGCCCCCGGCGCCCCTCGCCGACGACGACGTCTCCTTCTGTTCGAACGACTACCTCGGTCTCGCACGACGCCGCGCGCCCGGCGCTGCGACGTCCGGCGCCGGAGCCTCGCGCCTCATCGCGGGCGAGCGACAGGCCCACGCCGCCCTCGAGCATGCGTTCGCGCGATGGCTGGGGACCGAGGCCTGCCTCGCCTTCACCTCCGGCTACGCCGCGAACGTCGGGACGGTCGCGGCCCTCGCCGGCCCCGACGACCTCATCGTGAGCGACGCCCTCAACCACGCCTCGCTCATCGACGGTGCGCGTCTCTCACGCGCCCGAGTCGCGGTCACCCGCCACAACGACCTCGACGCGATCGCGACCGCCCTCGCCGGCCGGAAGGAGAAGCGCGCCTGGGTCGTGGTCGAGAGCTACTACAGCATGGACGCCGACGGCCCCGACCTCCGCGCCCTCCGCGCCCTGTGCGACGCCCACGGTGCGGCGCTCTACGTCGACGAAGCCCACGCGCTCGGCGTGCTCGGTCCCGAGGGCCGAGGGCGAGCCGCAGAGGTCGGCGTGACGCCGGACATCTTCGTGGGGACGTTCGGGAAGTCGTTCGGGAGCCAGGGCGCGTTCGTCGCCGGCAGCCTCGTGCTCCGTGATTGGCTCTGGAACCGGGCCCGCACCTTCGTGTTCTCGACCGGCCTCTCCCCGATGGCCGCCGACGCTGCTCGGCTCGCACTCGAGGAGGCGTTGGCGACCCCGCTCCTTCGCGAACGGGTTCGCGCCCTCGCCCTCCGCCTCCGGGAAGGCCTCGCCGCGCTCGACCTGCACCCGCTCGGCTTCGGTCACGTCGTGCCCGTCGTCCTCGGCTCGAACGAGCGTGCGATCGCGGTCGCCGCGGCGCTCGCGACGCACGGCCTGATCGTCCCGCCCATTCGACCGCCGACGGTCCCCGAGGGGACCGCCCGCCTTCGCTTCACGGTGACGGCGGCCCACGACGAGCAGCACATCGACAAGGCCATCGAGGCCGTCCGGCGTGCGCTCGAGGCCCTCCGATGACGGCGCCGCTCCTGATCGTTACCGGGACCGGGACCGGCATCGGCAAGACGGTCGTGTCGACCGGGCTCGTCGCCGCCTGGGGGCGCCGCGGCCTCTCCGTCGCCGGCCTCAAGCCGATCGAGTCCGGCATCGACCCCGCCGCAGCCGCGGCCGGGGACGTCGGCGAGCTTGGACGGGTGTCCACGTTTCACGTGACACGTTTCACACCCCCGTACCTGCTCGTCGACCCAGTGTCCCCTCACCTCGCCGCGCGGCGCGAAGGTCGCGAGATCGACCTGCGCGTGATCGTCGACTGGGTGGCGCCGATCCGGGCAGCCGCCGATGCCACGGTGCTCGAGCTCCCCGGGGGGCTCTTCAGTCCCCTGACGGACACGCTGACCAACGCCAACCTCCTCACCGCGCTGAGCCCGTCGAAGGTCGTGCTCGTCGCGCCCGACCGCCTCGGGGTCATCCACGACGTTCTCGCCACTACCCGCGCCGCCCGAGCCGAGGGGATTGCGATCGACGGGCTCCTTCTCTCGTCCGTGACGGAGCTGGACGGGTCGGTCGGGACGAATGCCGCCGAGCTGGCGCGAGTCCTCCCCACGGTACCGGTGCTCGGCGTCCTCCCCCGAGCACCAGCCGCCGCCCTTCTCCCGCACCTCGACGCCGTGCTCGTGGCGCTCTCCCTCGCGCAGGGCACCGCCGCACCCCGGACCTGACCGCCGCCGCTTCGCTCGGAGCGGGCGACGCGGTCGGGCGTCGGAGCGACCACGCCGTGATCAACGACGTCACGAGCGGGACTGCAGACGAACAGTGGGGGGCCACAGGGGACGGGGGACCTGAGGGCGAGCGTGACCGGCGAGAGCTATCGTCGGACCGGTGGGGAGGACGGTCCGACGACCCGCGGGACCGCGCCATTGGCATCTCAGCAACCCCCGAGAGAGAGCGACCCACGTTGAAGGAACGCTCCGTCGGGACCGCCGGACCGCAGGCGAGACCTCCGTGGCCCCCCCGTTGCGAGATGGGAGAACGGTCCTGCGCATCGCGGGACCACGAGCGAGAGCTGGCGACGACCCAACCGGAGCAACGCTCCCTCGGGACACGGGGCCAACGAGCCGCGACCGCGAGCGAGCCCGCCGAGCCTCCCAGCAGCCCTACTGGAGAACGGTCCCGGGCACAGGACCGCGACCGCGACCTCAGAGACCTAGCGACGACCCACCTGGAGGAACGCGGTCGCGGACGACAGGTCAACCGCCCCGGACCGCGAGCGCGACCTCCGAGCACTCCAAGAAGCGCTGCGATCGGAGAACGGTCGTGGCCACCACGGGACCTCGAGCCCGGCCTCCGAGACCTCGGGACGACACAGCGCAAGCAACGGTCCGAGCGCCGACGGGGAGCAGCCATCGGCATCAAGAGGCGGGCCTCCGAGAGCTCGCGACGATCCTCACGCTGGCATCTCGCGGCGAGAGCTTCGACCGGTGGGGCGAGCTGCCGGCGCCACCTCATCGGCAGGCCCAGCACGTCCCCTCCTCTACTCGTACTCACGACGACGAACAGCCTCGGTCGACGAACACGACCTTGGAGGGTCCGCACACCATGCGGGTCACCTCTCCGCGAGAGCACGACGCCCGGCTCCTCGACTCCATCCACGGACCTGAGTGGACCGCCGCTGGCGAGGACCCCATCGCGACCCGAACGCAGGCGGACTGGCGCTCGCACGCGCGGTCAGCCACACCGCGCAGGCATCGACATGCGCACGCCGTCGACGGCAGCGACGGCGGGGCACGTTTTGCGTGACACGGTCGGCGACTCCAAACATCCGGCGCATCGCTGCCCGCCCCCAACGAGCCCGGGGACATCGGCGCTCGTCGAGCGTCGCGAGCACGGACACCTCGAATCGATCCGGCGGCCGGCGTCGTCCCGCAGACCGAGGTCGCGATGGAGGGCAGTCGCGCGATCATGAGGAGCGCGCAGTCCTCGAGGGACATCTCGGAGCACGTCGAGCGTCGCGAGCACGGACGCCTCTAATCGATACGGCCGGCGTCGTCCCGCAGACCGAGGTCGCAATGGGAGACCGTGGCCGGATCATGAGGAGCGCGCCGTGCTCGAGGTGCTTCGACGACCAGTCGCAACCTCCGTGCAGCCCGAGCCACGCGCCGGGGCCCACGTCGGACGAACATGGGAGCACGCGCTCGCTCGCGAAGTGGCGGACCCGAGAACCCGAGTCGTCGCGCCCGACGTCCGCGAGATGCCGCTCGATGGCGGCATCTCGTTCGTCGTCGCCAGCTCACGCGCCCTCCCCGAGCGCGCTCGCGCGAGGCCCGTCGGTCGACGCGCCGAATACCGACCTCACCGAAGGCGACGCCCTCGCGATCGGAGGGCTCCTCATCGAACGTCGGGCCATGACCGCAATGACGTTCACGACACGACCGCTGGATCATCGACGTCCTCGTCGCGATGGAGGCGGCGCCGGACGAGATCGCCGTCGCCGAGAGAACGGACGCGACGCGGACGAGATCGCGAAACGCCGCCACGCTCGGAGGCTCTCTCCAAGATCATCACCTCCTCGTCGAGCGACGTCTCGCTCGCTCATCGACGTCCTCGTCACGCAATGTCCTCCGCGCGCTCCCTCACACAATGGTCCTTCGCTAGCACTCGGCGGACGACGATCTCCGAGCCGGAAGTGAGCGGCACGCCTCGACCTCGACACGATGACGAACGCCGGTCGCTCGAAGCGCGATCATCCACGACCAGAGGTCGGCTCGCGCCCCAACGACGGCGGACTCGATCTCGGCGACGCTCCACCACCAACTCGATCACCTCGCGGAGATCTCCCGCCGCCGACGACGAGCCACGGAGGGCGACGGGGCGGTTCATCCACGAACGGCTCGACCCGTCGCCGTCAGCCTCGACCACCCGATTCGAGGAGGCTCCTACCTGCCGGCGCATCCTCGCGCTCGACACCGAGAGCGAAGAACGCGCCCAACGCGTGCAGCTAGGAAAGAGGAACACCACGACGCGGTCGCAGCATCGAATGCCAGGGCGGACACGAAGCCATGACCCCGTCGCTGGTCGACTGGTCACCTTCGTCCACGGTCAGGCAGCCCCCGGCCCCACGCGGACCTCGAGTCCCACACGAGCGTCGCGACGGACGGCACCCCCCGCCCAAGCTGCCGTTCTAGTGCATTCTACACTCTTCGTAGTAGCCCAACCCTAATTGCATCCTACACTCTTCGGCGCACGTCGCTCACTACTTGCACCCTACCCGCACCCGCGTCCCATCATGCACCATGCACACTTCGCGGGTCGCGCAGCTTGGCTGCATCACCTCGCATCTACGCGGAACGCTGGGCGCACCTCGACCGTGCTCCTCCAGCCCTGGACGGGCGTCGTCATCGCCCCCACCCCGTCGCCCGTGCTCGACCTCTGGGAGCCGTCTGCTCCGTGACCGACCCTCCGACGGCCGGACCGCTCTGCAGCGCGCTTTCCGGGCGCTCAGCTCCGGAGCACGCCCTTCGATGCTTCCTTGACCTCGCCGCGCTCGAGGAGAAGTCGCTCATCGGCAACCGCCTTGGCGAAGGCGTCGTCGTGGGTCACGACGATGACGACGGCTCCGCGGTCGGCCTCGGCGCGGACGACCTTCCCGAGGACGGCGACGCCGTCCTTGTCGAGCCCGGTGGTCGGCTCGTCCAAGAGGAGGAGCATCGGCTCGTGGACAAGAGCGCGCGCGAGCGCCACGCGCTGCCGCTGGCCACGTGAATAGGTCCGGAACGGCCGCTCGGCGAATGCGGCGAGGAGGAACCGCTCGCGGGCCGCCTCGAACGCCGCGTCGACGGGGATCCCATGGAGACGGGCGGAGAGCTCGATGTTCTCTCGCCCGGTGAGGTCGGCGTAGCAGAGCGCGTCGTGGCCGACCCAGCCGAGCGCACGGCGGACAGCCTCGCGCGTCTTGCCGAGGCTGCCGTGCGAAACCTTCCCGGAGGTCGCCGCGGCGAGAGTCCCCACGATGGCGAGCAGCGTCGACTTCCCCGAGCCGTTGGCGCCGGTGACGACCGACACCTTGCCGGCGCTGAATCGAGCGCTGACCCCACGGAGCGCACGCACGGCGGGCGGATAGGTCTTCGTCACGCCGGCGAGATCGACTCGAAGGACTGCACTGCTCTCGGCCACGGCGGGAGGTTGCCGCGGTTTTCCACGAGGTGGAAGCCCTTGCTAACCAGTTGGACGGTCAGGGACGCGGCGCGACCGGCCCACCTTCCCCCACGGCCGAGATTTTCCGCGCATACGGTCGGGGGCGCGACCGCGACCGACGAGGCAGCGAACGCTACCCGATCATCACTATCGCCCCTTTTGTCGTCGAGGTCGATCTCGCGGCCCCCCCGAAGAGCCGTGCAGTTCTTCAGAGAATAGGCCGGCTCGAAACGCTTGGTCTCCGAAAGACCGTGCTATTCTGGCCCCTATGACTGCTGCTGCGGCTCTGCTCGGCGAAGAGCTCCCGCTGATCCAGAAGCTGCGGCAGGCCGTGGAGGGGGCCCTCGAAGGGAAACAAGATGCCGTCGAGCTCGCGCTCGTCGCTCTCCTCGCACGTGGTCACCTCCTCATCGAGGATGTCCCCGGCGTCGGCAAGACGACGCTTGCACGCGCCCTCGCCCGCTCGGTCGGCGGCGAGCTGCGACGCATCCAGTTCACGAGCGATCTCCTCCCGAGCGACGTCATCGGCGTCTCCGTCTACGACCAGCGCACGAGCAACTTCACCCTTCGTCAGGGACCGATCTTCGCGAACGTGCTCCTGGCCGACGAGATCAACCGAGCGAGCCCGCGAACACAGTCCGCGCTCCTCGAGGCGATGAACGAGCAACAGGTCTCGATCGACGGCGTCTCCAATCCTCTGCCGGACCCGTTCTTCGTCATCGCGACTCAGAACCCGCAGGACTTCGCCGGCACCTACCCGCTGCCCGAGTCGCAGCTCGATCGCTTCATCCTCCGCCTCCGCATCGGCTACCCGCCGCCGCAGGTCGAGATGCGCCTCCTTCTCGAGGGCAACTCGGACACCGCGCGAGACGTTCCGGTCGTCCTCGATCCCGCGCGTCTCGTCGCGCTCCAGCGTCAGGTGGACCGCGTGACGATCGAGCACTCGCTCCTCAGCTATCTCCAGGCGCTCGTCCTCGCGACGCGCACGGCGCCCGTCCTCTCGCTCGGCACGTCGACCCGCGGAGCCATGGCGCTCGGCAAGGCGGCCCGCGCGCGCGCTCTCGTGCGCGGACGGAGCTACTGCATCGCCGACGACATCCACGATCTCGCCGTTCCGGTGCTTGCTCACCGGGTGCGTCTCTCGACTCACTCCGACGGGTTCGTCCCCTCGCGGGACGAGGCCGAGAGCGCCGTCCGCGACATCGTCGCCCGCGTCCCCGTCCCTGTCTGACCCCTCCCATCGATGGTGGGAGGTGGGCTCATCATGAAGACCGCCGAGCCGAGCAACCCTGCGCTCACGGGAGAGCCCGCGTCGATGCGAGCGCCGGAGAGCCGTGTCCTGCGGCAGCCTTCGGGCAGCTCACGCGGCTCGGACGCGAACGGCCCGGCCAAACGCTTCCGATGGCCGTGGCAGAGGCTGCGTGCCGCGCGAAAGCTCAAGGTCACGCGCGAGGGGAAGTTCTTCGTCGGCATCACGCTCGGCGTGGGATTCGCCGCCATCAACACCGGCAACAACCTCCTCTACCTGCTGCTCGGCATGCTCCTCGCGCTCATCATCGTGAGCGGGCTCATGAGCGAGCTCAGTCTGCGCGATCTCACCGTGGTTCGCCGACTCCCCCTTCGCGCGCAGGTGGGCCGGCCGCATCTGGTCGAGATCGAGGTCTTCAATCACAAGAAGCGCGTGCCGTCGTACGCGATCGAGGTAGAGGACCTCCGCGCGGGACAGCCGGCGGACAAACGCTGCTTCTTCCTCAAGATCAGCCCGAAGAGCGCGCAGGTCGCCGCGTACCGGCGAACACCTGCCAAGCGCGGGCGCGACAAGCACGTCGGATTCCGGATCGCGACGCGCTTCCCGTTCGGTCTCTTCGAGAAGTCCCGTGAGGTCCCCGCCGAAGGCGAGCTCATCATCTATCCCGCGGTCGATCCGCTCGAGCTCCCTGCGCTCGCGGCGGGGAGGCATCCCGGCGGACAATCCACATTCGGCCGCGGACACGGCGACGACTACCTCGGCCTCAAGCTGCTTCGCGACGGCGAAGACCGGCGCGACATCCACTGGAGAAAGAGCGCAGCGGTCGGCCAGCTCGTCATGCGTGAGCGTGCGCGGGAGGCGCGTCCCGACGTCGTCCTCCCGCTCGACGTCGTCCGAAGCGATGACGCCAAGGACGATTGGTTCAATACCTTCGAGCGCCGCATCCGCGACGTCGCGTCCCGCGCGGTCGCGCACATCAAGCGCGGCGACGCAGTGACGATCAAGACCACCGCGACCGAGACGGTCCGCGGTGATCGCACCACCGGCGCCGATCGACTGCTCCGCTTCCTCGCCCTCGTCGAGTCGGTGACCTCGTCCGAGCTCGCGGCGCGCACCACGAAGGCCGACCAGACGCCGCCGCGACCGAAGCTCGAGGTTCCGAGCCCGATCCCGGCACCGGAAGGGGCTGCCGAATGAGGTTCGGTCTCGTCCACCGGATCATGACCGACGCGCTGGCGGCGCTCGGTGTCCTCGCGGTCGTGAACACCGCGGGAATGTCGACCTGGACGACGGGCTTCATCCTCGCCGGGCTCGCGCTGGCGCTGGCAGTCCCGGAGGGGTGGCAATCGCGACCCGCGCTCCGGCACTTCGCGACGATCGGGCCGCTCACGTTGTTCGCCGTCCAGGGAGTCCGGCTCCTTGCAGGGCGGCCAGCGCTCGACGTGGCGGTCGAGTTCGCGGCGATCCTGCAGATCATCCGCATGGCGACACGACGCGGAGCGGCTCACGATCAGCAGATCATCGTCCTCGCGCTTCTCCACTTCGTCGCAGGTACGGTGCTCGGCGGAGGGATCTCGTACGGCCTCTGCTTCGTCGGCTTCCTGATCGTCGCGCCCGGCGCGCTCGTCCTCAGTCACCTCCGTCGCGAGGTCGAAGGGAACTATCGCCAGGGCGCACGGGACCGCACCGGTCTCCCCGTCGACGTGCCGCGCATCCTCCGGAGCCGCCGCGTCGTCGGACGCGGGTTCCTCGCGACCACCTGCCTCCTCTCCGTTCCGATCTTCCTCTTCACTGCAGCACTCTTCGTTCTCTTCCCGCGCGTCGGACTCTCGCTGCTCCTCCTGAACCATCGCAACGGCGACCGCATGATCGGGTTCTCCGACAAGGTCGACCTCGGCGAGGTCGGAGCGATCCGCGACGTGCCGGCGCTCGCACTGCGCTTCGACGTCCAGGATCTCCCCGAGCCTCGACCGCAGAAGCTCACGCTTCGCCTCCGCGGCACCGCGTTCGACAAGTACGACGGCCGCCGCTGGGAGCGCACGCTCTCGAAGACGCATGTGAGCAACTTCAGGAGCAACGAGCTCCTCGCGATCGCGCGACTGCCGGATCCCTCGCGCGACCGCGTCGTCACGATCGACCTCGAGCCGATCGAGCCGCCGGTGGTCTTCCTCCCTCCGCGCACCGTCGCGCTCCAGCTCCGCACCCAGCAGCAGGCGATCGTCGGAGAACCGCTCGAGCTGTCGAAGGGGCCCGAAGGTGAGGTCCGCTACTCCGGAGAGGGCGCGCACGGCCTTCGCTACGACGCGTACATCGCGACGGACCGTGAGCCCATCGTCGAGCCCCTACCGCCCCAGGATCGACCGCGCTACCTCGAGCTCCCTCCCGACACGCCCGAGCGCATCGCGCAGCTCGCGCACGAGTGGGCCGACGGACAGCCGACGAGCTACCTGAAGGCCAAGGCGATCGAGGAGCGCCTCAAACACGACTTCAAGTACCAGCTCGGATCTCCGTCGGGCGGTAAGCCGCAACCCGTCGACCACTTCCTCTTCGAGTCGAAGAAGGGCCACTGCGAGTTCTTCTCCACCGCGATGGCGATCATGTTGCGCGAGCTCGGCATCCCGTCGCGCAACGTCACTGGCTTCGTCGGAGGTACGTACAACCGCTTCGGTCGCTACTACGCCGTCCGCCAGGGCGACGCGCACTCATGGGTCGAGGCGTACATCGAAGATCCGGTCAACGGATGGGTCACGTTCGACCCGACGCCCACGTCCGGCGCGCAGCCGCTGCAGGACACGAGCGGTGCGTGGGTCTACGTCCGCGATCTGCTCGAGGCGCTCTCGCAGCGGTGGAATCGCTACGTCATCGGCTACGACCTCAAGACCCAGGTGCGGCTCTTCGACGACCTCAGCCGCCGGTACGAGCGGCTGCGCGCGCAGACAGGCACGAACCGCGGCGTGATGGAGAAGGCGACCCGTCCAACCGTGCTCGCCGGCGCCCTCCTCGTAGTGGCCGTCGGCGGCTACGTGCTCTGGCGGCGCCGCCGGGGGACGAAGTCTGCATCGCCCGACGCGCCGCCGGGGCCGCGAGTCGACCCACAGCTCGAGCTCGCAGCTGCGCTCTACCGAACGCTGGAGGTCGCGCTCGCCACGCAGGGCGTGCCGCGTCCGCCGTCGCTTCCGCCGCTCCGCCATGCAGAGGAGCTCAAAGGCCGCGGCCATCCGCTCGCCGAGCCGATCCTCGACCTCACGAACCGCTACCTCGAAGCGCGCTTCGGCAACGTGCCCATGGACGAGAGCGCGCAGCGAGACTTCGAGCGCCGCGTGAAGGAGATCCGCTCGTTCAAGCAGGTACCTGCCGCCGTCGACAGCGTGCCGTAGAGACAGCTCGCCCTCCGTGGCGCGAACGTGAGCAGATCGTCAGCGCGATTGCGCTTGCATGCTACACGCATCAAGATTCGGCCTCGTGCCGTTCTCCGGTGCGCGCACTCATGAGCTCTGGGCAGACGGGCATGCCACCACCCGTGCTCATTGAATGACTGGAGACGTCGACGAGGCCGCGACGAAGAGGGAGTTTACAGGGAGACAGGGAGCGAGAGATACATTCTTCACTTTCGACCTCGTGCCTCGTTGGCCTCAGGAAATGAAGATCTCACTTCCAAGCTTCATGGGCCTTCCCCAAACGGTGCGCCTTCCAAGCTCCGGCCCGAGACCTTCGGGAGAGGGTGCAGTGTGTCGACTGCTCGCTCTAGGGCTCCTCTTCGCTCTAACGCTCCTCGTCGTTCGAGGAGCGAGAAGCGACCTCGTGCCGGGACGACTCGCGACCGCGTACTCTCCGTAGGAGCCGGCAGCCGGCAATGACGCCAGTGCCTGTGCTGAAACACCTCGCAGGTCGAAAGCGAGGCTCGAATTCTGCGAGCAGAATCGCGCAAGCGATTCTGGGAGCCCCACGAGGGTACAGGTCGAGAAGGAAGCAGGGCCGTCTTCCTCCCTGTCTCCCTGTCTCCCTGTGAATCTCTCTCTTTCTCACTTTCCTCGCGTGTGTGCGCAAGCCAATCACGCGAGAGTGCAGCGCGCCTTGCCAACTACCGCTCTGCGAACACGCGGGTTGCACAGCGTCATGACGCCCAAGCCTCCATCATCCCCCCTCTCGTAAGTGCGGACGGGAGCGAGGCCCGACGTAACCCCATCGCGCGGACGGAAGCCATGAGCGAGCTCCCGTGGCGCTGGCGCGAGATGCGCGAGCGCCACGGGAGAGAACGACGAGCTCAGTTCGTCAGGCGTGGCGCGAACGTCAGCTGACCGTCGGCGCCACGGTCGATGAGGAGCTGCGTGCCGGGCGGATACTCGCCGGCGATGACGTGCTTCGCGAGCGGGTCTTCCAGGTACCGCTGGATGGCGCGCTTGAGCGGTCGCGCGCCGTACTGCGGATCCCAGCCCACCTCCGCGAGGAGGTCCTTCGCCGCCGGAGTGAGCTCCACGAAGATGTCGCGCTTCGCGAGCCGCGCCGAGAAACGCCGGAGCTGGATGTCGATGATCGCGTGGATGTCCCGCCGATCGAGGAGGTTGAACACGACCGTCTCGTCGAGGCGGTTCAGGAACTCGGGGCGGAAGGCCTTGCGGACGTCGTCGAGCACGGAGCGCTGGATGAGCTCCTTCTTGTCGCCCTCGGGGAGGTCGCGCTCGCTGATGGCCTGGATGTGCTGCGAGCCGATGTTGCTCGTAAGGATGATGACGGTGTTCTTGAAGTTCACCGTCCGACCCTGGCCGTCGGTGAGGCGACCGTCGTCGAGCACCTGGAGCAGCACGTTGTAGACGTCGGGGTGCGCCTTCTCGACCTCGTCGAACAGGATGACCGAGTACGGGCGACGGCGAATCGGCTCGGTGAGCTGACCGCCCTCCTCGTAGCCGACGTACCCGGGAGGTGCGCCGATGAGGCGGCTCACCGTGTACTTGTCGTGGAACTCGCTCATGTCGAGGCGCAGCATCGCGCGCTCGTCGTCGAAGAGGAACTCGGCGAGCGCGCGCGCGAGCTCGGTCTTGCCTACGCCGGTCGGGCCGAGGAAGAGGAAGCTGCCGATCGGGCGGTTCTCGTCACCGAGCCCCGCGCGTGAGCGTCGGACTGCATTGGCGACCGCGACCAGCGCGTCTTCCTGTCCAACCACGCGCTTGCGCAGCTCGTCCTCGAGGCGAAGCAGCTTCTGCATCTCGCCCTCGAGCATCTTGACCACGGGGATGCCCGTCCACTTCGCGATGATCGCCGCGACGTCCTGATCGGTGACCTCCTCCTTCAGATAGGCGGTCTTCTCCTGGACCTTCGCGAGATTGCGTCGGAGCTCCTCGATGCGCTTCTCGAGCTCGGGGATCTTGCCGTAGCGGATCTCGGCGGCCTTGCCGAGGTCACCGCGACGCTGGGCCGTCTCCGCCTCCGTGCGCAGGTCCTCGAGCTTCGGCGTTGCCTTGCGGATCTCGTCGATGACCTCCTTCTCCTTGAGCCACTGCGCCTTCATGGCGTCGATCTGCTCTTTGAGCTCGGAGATCTCGCGCTTGATGTCGTCGAGGCGCGCCTTGCTCGCCGCGTCACGCTCCTTCTTGAGCGCCTCCTGCTCGATCTGGAGCTGGAGGAGCCGGCGCTGCACGGCGTCGATCTCCGCCGGCATGCTGTCGACCTCCATCTTGATCTTGGAGGCCGCCTCGTCGACGAGGTCGATCGCCTTGTCCGGGAGGAAGCGATCGGTGAGATAGCGATCCGACAGCATCGCAGCGGCGACGAGCGCCGCGTCCTGGATACGAATCCCGTGATGGACCTCGTAGCGCTCCTTCAGGCCGCGCAGGATCGCGATCGTGTCCTCGACGGTCGGCTGATTGACGTAGACCGGCTGGAAGCGCCGCTCGAGCGCCGCGTCCTTCTCGATACGCTTCTTGTACTCGTCGAGCGTCGTGGCGCCGATACAGCGAAGCTCGCCGCGCGCGAGGGCCGGCTTGAGCAGGTTCGCGGCGTCCATCGAGCCTTCGGCAGCGCCGGCTCCGACGATCGTGTGGATCTCGTCGATGAAGAGGATGATCTGACCGGAGGCCGCCTCGACCTCCTTGAGGACCGCCTTCAGCCGATCCTCGAACTCGCCGCGGAACTTCGCTCCGGCGACGAGAGCGCCCATGTCGAGCGAGACGAGGCGCTTGTTCTTGAGCGACTCGGGCACGTCGCCCTTGATGATGCGCTGGGCGATTCCTTCGACGATCGCCGTCTTGCCGACGCCCGGCTCGCCGATGAGCACCGGATTGTTCTTCGTGCGCCGCGAGAGGACCTGCATCACGCGACGAATCTCCTCGTCGCGACCGATGACGGGATCGACCTTGCCCTTGCGAGCGGCCTCGGTGAGGTCACGGCAATACTTCTCGAGCGCCAGGAACTTCCCCTCGGGCTCGCGATCCGTGACGCGCTGGGCTCCTCGCACGGACGCGAGCGACGACAGCAGCTTGTCGTGGGTGACGCCGCCGGAGGCCACCATGGCGGACTGCACCTCGCGATCGTGCTTGGAGAGCGCGAGGAGGAAGTGCTCGACGGAGATGAAATCGTCCTTGAGCGTCTTCGCTTCGTCCTCCGCACGACGGATGACCTCCATCGTCCTGCGCGAGAGCGTCGGCTCGGCGCCGCCGGACACGCGCGGGAGCTTCGCAACGTACTCGTCGACACGACCGAGGAGCGCGTCGGCGTCGCCTCCGGCCTTGATGAAGATTGGAAGGGCGATTCCACCCTCCTGCTCGAACATCGCTTGGATGAGGTGCTCCGGCGTGATCTCCGGATTACCTCGACGGCTAGCGAGATCCGCTGCGGCGCGGAACGCCTCCTGGCTCTTCGTCGTCATCCGATCGGGACGCATCGGCAAACTCTCCCTTCGTCGCCCGATCCACGCACGTGAACCGGGACACCACCCTATGAGATCCTCTCTACAGGACCTCGACCGCGACGCCTCTCTCGCATCGCCAAGGGCACCTTAATCACGGGCATGTGCCCTGCAATGGGTCTCGAGCGCAGCCAGCGTCCGCCGGGTTCACGGAACACAACACGACGGGAACGGCCCGCCGTCTCTCGGGCAGACGGACGCGCACTTGTTCGTTCCGCAGATGGAGCCTCGTACTGTGCCCCCGTCCAGGCACTGCACCGCGACGTCGTAAGTCTCCGGCGCCGAGCCACGGAGATCGCGACCACAGTAGAAGCCGTCAGGTCGACCCGCGCAGTCGTCACATTGATCGGGGAACCCCGTCGGCATCGGCGCGCAGCCGGACGGGCAGTGCCGAACGCACGTTGCCTTCGAACCTGCGCTGCAAACGACGAGATCGTTCGCGCGATCCCCTGCAGGCGGATAGGAGGTGAAGACCGGGTTCTTCGCGCACGTCGCGAGCTTCTGGCCGTTGCAGTCGACCGCGCCGACCGGAAAGGTCGGGTCGCAGGGCGGCGGAAACGGGGTCTGCCCCGTATCAGTATTGGCCTCTTCGCCAGCGTCCGCTACCGCCGCCTCGAAGCCGTCTCCGCTCGCGTCGTCGAGGACGCCGGCCTCCACGGGAACGTCATCGAAGGCGATGAGGAAGGTGCATCCCGTCGCCGCCGCGGCGAGCACCGCCGGAGCGAGCACCAACGCGATGACGAGCTCCGCGGACCGGTGCATCCAAGCCGATCGTACCCTGCACCTGGCGCCCTTGAACATGGGGTCGCCAGGGCAGACGAGCTCCCGTCGTCCGCGTAGCTACGCCGAAGCCGCGCGACCGCCGCTGGGCGTGGTTGGCGTACGCGCCAGCCGCGGCCGAACCCCAGCCGTCGCAAGAGGCTGGGGCTCCGCCGCGGGAAGTCGGGCGTGCCCGACCTCGTCGCTCAGATGTCGAGGTTGCGAACGTTGAGCGCGTTCTTCTCGATGAAGTCGCGGCGCGGCTCCACCTGATCGCCCATCAGGATGGTGAAGACCTGATCGGTCTGCACGGCGTCGTCGAGACGCACCTGGAGCATCACGCGGGCGTTCGGGTCGAGGGTCGTCTCCCAGAGCTGCTCCGGGTTCATCTCGCCGAGGCCCTTGTAGCGCTGGAGGTTCCAGCCCTTGCGACCACGCGCTTCGATGTGGTCCCAGAGAGCGTCGGCGTCCTCGAGCTCGAGCTCGTTCTCCTTGTTGTCCGGGGCCTCGGCGTCGTCGGTGCCCTTCACCGTCTTGGCGAAGTAGGGCGCCGGACCGATGGAGCGGACGTCCTGCTCGATCGCGTAGAGCTCCTCGTACTCGGCCGACTCGACGAGCGACCAGTCGATCGTGACCTCGCTCGCGGCCGAACCGGGACGCGGCTTGATCGTGAGCGTGGCCGCGCCGTGCTCGGCCTCCTGACCGATGTCGATCGTGAGCGGGAAGATGTCCGGGTACTTCTTCTCGAGGCGTGCGCGAATGAGCGGCACCGCCTGCTTGACCTTCTCGACGTCGCGGAGCTCGGCCTTGCCGAGGCCGCTCGCGCGGAGGACGGCCGACACGATCTTCGCATCGGCGCGGCGATCGATCTTCGAGAGCGCCTTGCGGAAGCCGCGGAGGCGCTCGGCGAGATGGAGCAGCGGCTTACCCGAGAGATGAGGGCCCTTCGAGGCGCGAACGGCGAGGCTCTCGACGCCCTGCTCGAGGAAGAACCGGTCGAGCGCGGCCTGGTCCTTCATGTACATGCCCTTCTTGCCCTTCCAGACGCGGTAGAGCGGGGGCTGCGCGATGTAGAGGTAGCCCTTCTCGAGCAGCTCCGGCATCTGGCGATAGAAGAACGTCAGAAGCAGCGTGCGGATGTGGCTTCCGTCGACGTCGGCATCGGTCATCAGCACGATATGGTGGTAGCGAAGCTTCGCGATGTCGAAGCTGCCGCCCTGCTCCGGGCTGCCGATCCCGCAGCCGAGCGCGGTGATGAGCGTCCCGATCTCGGCCGACGAGAGCATCTTGTCGAGGCGCGCGCGCTCGACGTTGAGGATCTTGCCGCGGAGCGGGAGGATCGCCTGGAACTTGCGGTCGCGCCCCTGCTTGGCGGAACCACCGGCGCTGTCTCCCTCGACGATGTAGATCTCGCTCGTCTCGGGGTCGCGGCTCTGGCAGTCGGCGAGCTTGCCCGACAGGCTCGTGTAGTCCATCGAACCCTTGCGCACGACCTCGCGCGCCTTGCGGGCCGCCTCGCGCGCCTTCGCCGCGAGGATCGTCTTCTCGACGATCTTGCGCGCCGTGCCCGGGTTCTCCTCGAAGAAGCGACCGAGCTTCTCGATGACGACGTTCTCGACGACGGTCTTCGCCTCGCTCGTGACGAGCTTGTCCTTCGTCTGCGACGAGAACGACGGATCGGGGAGCTTCACGCTGATGACGGCGGTGAGACCCTCGCGGATGTCCTCGCCGGTGAGGCCGTTCTTGACCTCCTTGAAGAGATTCGCCGTCGTTCCGTAGCTGTTGAACACGCGGGTGAGCGCGCCCTTGAACCCGGTGAGGTGCGTGCCGCCATCCTTGTTGTGGATGTTGTTCGTGTACGGGAAGATCTGCTCCGCGTACGTCGAGTTCCACTGGAGCGCGACCTCGACGACGATCGGCGCGCCCGACTCGGACGGGGACTCCGCCACGATGTGCACGACCTTCTCGTGCACCGGCTCCTTCGTCTTGTTGAGGTGCTCGACGAACTCGCGGATCCCGCCCTTGTACTCGAACGTCTCCTGGCGGCCCTCGCCGCGCTCGTCGGTGAGCGTGATGATGAAGCCGGCGTTGAGGAACGAGAGCTCGCGAAGACGGCTCGCGAGGATGTCGTAGCTGTACTCCGTGATCGTGAAGATCTGCGGATCCGGCTTGAAGGTGACCTTGGTGCCGGTCTTGTCCGTCTCACCGATGACGGAGATCGACGAGGCCGGAGCGCCCCTTCGGTACTCCTGGAAGTTGACCTTGCCGGCGCGCTTGATCTCGAGCTTGAGCCATTCGCTCACCGCGTTGACCGCGCTCACGCCGACGCCGTGGAGACCGGCGGAGACCTTGTAGCTCGAGTGGTCGAACTTCCCGCCCGCGTGGAGGATGGTCATCACGACTTCGGCCACGTCGATGTCGCGACCGAGCTTCTTCGACTGCTCCTCGTGCCGTCCGACCGGGATGCCTCGGCCGTTGTCCTCGACCGTGATCGAGCCGTCGAAGTGGATCGTCACGTCCATGCGGGAGCAGTGGCCGGCCAGATGCTCGTCGACCGCGTTGTCGACGACCTCCCAAACGAGATGATGCAGACCGGACCCGTCGTGGACGTCGCCGATGTACATGCCGGGGCGCTTACGAACCGCCTCGAGACCTTCGAGGACGGTGATGCTCTCGCTGCCGTAGTTGGACGGGGGCGAAGGCTCGGGCGGGATGGCTCCAGACGTGGTGCTCTCGCTTCGATCGCTCGTGACTTCGTCGGTCGGCATGGGTCTTTGAAGCGCTTTCCGAGTCCCGCGGACGGAGCTTTCTCCGTTTGTTCCGCGGACAAGATCCGGGTTTGAGACAGAGGGTGCACCAGGGAACGACGTACCTCGTTCCGGAACCGCACCCCGGTTTCCGGGAATGAGAATGGCGGGGATGTCGAGTATACGATTCCACCCCCGAAACGGCAAGCGTAAAAGCCAAACTTTGCGGCCAGATTCCCGCTAGTTAGCCCACGTCACCAGCGCCCGCAGCCGTTGGTCGCGCGCCCGCTCGGAGCCTTGGCGTCGCGCCCCGCGGCCCCCCTGCTTGACATGCTGAGTCGCCCCCCGAAGCCGCAGGAATCCGCACGTCAAACAACGCGAGAAACTCGCTCGAGGTAGCCGCCTCGGATCGAGAAGTCGGACCGCGGCGCGTCCCTGCCCGTATCGATGAGCTCCGGCCGCGTGGTGGTGAGGATCACCTGTCCCTCCTGGTCGCGGAGGAACGAGAACAGCGCCGCGGTACGCTCACGATCGAGCTCGCTCGACACGTCGTCGAGCAAGAGAACGGGCCGCACGCCGCGCGCCGATCCGATCACGTCGATCTCGGCCGACTTGAGCGCGAGGGTCACGGCCCGATGTTGTCCCTGCGAGGCGATACCGCGGACCGCGTGCCCCGAGATCGCGAGCGTCAGATCGTCGCGATGAGGACCGACGCCCGCGCTGCCGCGCCGGAGATCGATCGGCCGGCGACGCTCGAGCTCTTCTTGGTACGCAGCTTCGTCGCGAGGTGCCCCGGGCGCGTAGGCCACGTCGAGGACGAGATCCGGCGCGGCGATGCGCGCAAACGCGGCCTTCGTGCCCTCCGCCAGCAGCTCACCGGCCCGCGCGCGATGGTCCATGAGCGCGAGCCCATGGCGAACGCAGAGCGTCTCCCACTCGACGAGATCGCGTGCCGATGCGCCTCGCGTCTCGAGCGCACGCTGCCGCGCACGAAGCGCCTTCGTGTAGCGCTCCAGCTCGTCCATCGCAGCCGGTGCAAGGTAGAGCGCCGTACGATCGAGCAACCGGCGTCGCTCCGAGCTCGCTCCCATCGAGAGTGCGATCTCGCCCGGATGAAACACGACCATCGGCGTTCGCACCGCGTAGGCGGCGAGGGTCGACGGGCGCTTGTCGTCGATCTTCACCATGCGCGCGCCCGCACGAATCCCGACCGACTGCACGCGCGCATCGCCGTCCTCGACGACACGCCCTCGCACACTCGCGAGCTCGTGCTCGAACGCGACGACATCGGTCATCTTCGACGAGCGGAAGCTCTTCGATGTCGCAAGGACGTAGACCGCCTCGAGCAGGTTCGTCTTGCCCTGCCCGTTGTCGCCGGCGACGACGTTGAACCGTTCGCCGAGCTCGACATCGACGCTCACGAGGTTCCGGAACGACCGGACCTGCACCTGCTCGACGCGAAGCGGCCTCACGCGAACGCGATCCTAGCTCCCGCTCTCGATCGCCGGAGGGCAGGCTGCCACCGGAGCTCGGAGAGCGACGCCGGAGAGCACGACCGGCGCCACCGTAGTGCTCGCGGCGACTGCTCGAACGACGCGAGCACGAGCGACGTCAGATGCGCATCGGCATCACGACCGACAAGAACTGCCGATCGGACGACGTCGTCGCGCCTGCAGGACGAAGCACCGCGGGATCGAGCTCGCCGGAGAGACCAATCGCGACCTCTTCGTCGTTGATCGCCGCAAGCACGTCGAGGAAGTACTTCGCGTTGAAGCCGATGCTCATGTTCGGCCCCGAGTACTCGACGGGGATCTCGTCGAAGCCGTCGCCGCTCTCGGGCGACTCGCTGGTGATGCGCATCGAGCCCTTCGTGAGCGAGAGCTTCACACCGCCCGTACGCTCGCTCGCCGCGACCGACACTGCCTTGAGCGCATCCGCGAGGCCCGAGCGCGGAGCACGGACGACCTTCTCGCTCGCTTGCGGGATCACCTGGGAGTAGGGCGGGAACTGCGCGTCGACGAGCTTCACGCTGAACGTCGTGCCCGCGCCCTGGAAGAACGCGCTCGCGCCGCTCTGGGTGATGAGCAGCTCAGGCTTCTTCCGCTCGCCATCCGCGTTCGTCGTGCCGCCATCCGCGAGCATCTCGTCGCACAGCCGGCGGAGCTCCTGGATTGCCTTGAGCGGGATGAGCATCGTCGCCGACGCCTGGCGGCCGGAGACCTTCACGTCGACCTTCGAGAGCCGGTGCCCGTCGGTGGTGACCATGCGCACGATGTCGCCGTCCCACTCGAAGAGCGCGCTGTTGAGATGCGCGCGCGTCTCGTCGGTGGAGATCGAGAAGTGCGTCTTCGCGATCAGCTCCGCGAGCACATCGACGTCGAGCGCGAGCGTCGGTGAGCCCTCAGCCGGCTGCGGGAGCGGGGGAAAGTCCTCGCCCGGCATGCCGCGAAGCGTGTACCGACGCGCGGTCCCGCTGGCCTTGATCGTCGTGGTCGCGTTGTCCTGCGAAGCGATGACGACCGGTCCTTCCGGCATCATCTTCACGCGCTCGAAGAGGTCCTTCGCCGACACGGCGACGCTGCCGCCCTTCGCGATCTCCGCCGGGATTCGGCCGATGAGCGAGAGGTACAGGTCGGTGGCGGCGAGCCTCAGCGCGTTGTTCCCGTCGGCGGCGAGCAGGACGTTCGCGAGCACGGGCATCGTGCTCTTGCGCTCAGCGACACCCTGCATCCGAGCGACGATCTTCAGCAGGTCCTTCTTCGCGACGGTGAGCTCCATCTCGTTCCTTCGGCGCTGAAATACATCAGCGGCGCATGCCAATTCGGGGCCCACGCCCCGACGCCCCGCAGACCGCGGTTCTTTGGCCCGATTCAATTGCCCGGGGTAACCTTCGACGTCAAGGGGCCACGGTCCCTCTCGAACCGAGCCTTTCCAGGTCAGTCAATCTGCCTGCAGCTCGGCTCTCCTCTCCGCGGGTCTCTCATGGAAGGAGAGGTATTAAATTAACTGACCGTAGAACTAGGCCCTGTGGGGTCCGGGGATAACCCGTATAGCCGAGGGATCTCGGCGACTTGCCGTTTTCTTGACTGGGGACTCGCTTGGGATGAAGATCCGGGCTCCCAGGGGAAGGAATTGTCCCACGTGGACTCCTCAGGTCCGTCCGCCGGATCTCCCCACCCTGGCCAGCCGATCTATCCACAGGGTCGAACGGGATAGAAAAGAGCTCGGCCGTTCGGTCCTGAGACGACGGGCGCGACGCGCTACCTCCCGAGCGCGATGACGGCGGCGTAGACGGCCCGGACGACGGCGCCCATTCGCCGGTAGTCGAGCGTCTCGGGGCGATCGCGGTCCGTGTGGTAGGCGCTGTTTCGCAAGAAGGCGGTGTCCGTGACCATCAGCGCCGTGTAGCCGGCGCCCCAGTAGTTGCGATGGTCCGACCAATCGAGGCCGGGGACGGTGAAGGGCCCGGTCATCGAGTAGGTCGGGATCGCACCGGTCCCGAGCATCGCGCTCTTCACTGTGCGCGCGAGCGGCGCGTCATCGTCTCGCCCCACCAGCGCGATGAAGTCACCGCGACTCGGATAGAAGGGACGAACGGCGAAGTGGGGATAGCGCTGGCTGTCCGGCGCGTCGGAGAAGTAGCCGATCATCTCGAGCGCGAGCATTCCTCGAACGCGGATGCCCTTCTTCGCGAGTGCCCGTGCATGGCGCGCGCTTCCCATCTCCGTGGTGGCGAAGAAGGGCGGTTCCTCCAGCGTGTAGGCGACGAGGTCTATGCGGGTCCGGAGATCGCGCGTGGCACCGAGCTGCCGAGCCAGCTCGAGCAGGCCTGCGACGCCGCTCGCATTGTCGTCGGCTCCCGGGTGAGGCCCGCACGCGTCGTAGTGGGCGCCGACGACGATACGCTCCGCGTCGTCGTTCGAAGGGCCGAACGAGGCGACCACGTTTCGGAAGGTCACGCCCTGGACGTCGCGATGTCCGCCGCCGTCGACCTCGAAGGTCTGCTCTTCGACCCGCGCACCGGTGTCCACGAACGTGCTCGCGATGAACGAGGCCGCGCCGTCGAGGCCCTCGCGCGAGCTCACGTCGCGCGGGAAGAAGCGCTCGGTGAGCGTTCGCACGTCGGCTTCGAGACGCGCCGGGTCGATGGGGACCGGGACGGTTGCTGCGTCCGGATCCGCCCGTACGAACGGCTGCGTCGTCGTCAGCCAGAGCCAGGCGAGGAAGAGCGCGCACGGCACCGCAACCACGCCATGGGGGGCTCGCCGGAGCATCCTCGAGAGGCGCTCGTGGGTCTGCGCGAGGCGTTCACGCAAGCTCATGCATCGAACGTGACACGTGGCGCTCGGGATCCGTTCCCGTCGCGATGCAAATGCGGGCCTCGCGCTCAGACCTCCTGCGGAGGTGCCTGCTGCCTCCCGCTGAAGCCCATTGGCTTGCCGGGACGCTACGGTGCCGCGTGCGCGCCCCGCCGTTCGCGAGCGCCCCGGCTGCGACGGGAGGTCAGGCTGCGCCGTCCAGCGCCCGCTGAGGGCCGCGGTGCGTCCGGTCTTCGCTCGCCGTGCGGAGGTCAGCCAGCGCCGTCCAGCGCCCGCTGAGGGCCGTGGCGGGCCCGGTCTCGGGTTCGGAGCGACGGGAGGTCAGGCTGCGCCGTCCAGCGCCGGCTGAGGGCCATGGCGCGCCCGGTCTTGGCTCGCCGTGCGGGGAGGTCAGCCAGCGCCGTCCAGCGCCCGCTGAGGGCCGTGGCGGGCCGGTCTAGGGCTCGGAGCTCAGGCTGCGCGTGAGCGAGGGGAGCGGCGCGTGGACGGCTTCGCCGCGGGCGCCTCGTCGGCGAACGTGCGGGTCAGCGCGTCGATGAGCTCGCGCCGCGCCTTCTCGTAGGTCTTCGGGCCGACGTCGCCTGCGAGGCGGGCCCTCTCGAGCTCCTCGATCTCGGCGAGGAGGCGGTCGCGCTCCGTCTTGCGGTCGCGGTCCGACCGCTTCTGGGACCCCAGCACGAGCCCCACGAGGAGGCCTCCTGCGGCCAGGAGCGTCGCGATGATCTTCCCGGGGCCCTCGCTCGGAAGGCCTCGGATGACGACGGAGACGGAGGACAGCGTCGGGTCTTCCTTCCGGAACTGCATCTCGGTGATGAGCGCGCGTTGGCCCATGCCGTCGCTCGTCGACTGCGGCGGGGGGAAGCCCGGCACGTCGAGCGTCATGTCCTTGGAGGCGGGGGCGATCACCCGGGACGCGGCCATGCGCGGCGTCATCCCGACGTCGAAGCGGACCTCGGCCTCTCTCGAGTAGGGCAGCTGCCAACGGAACTCGAGCATGTGCTGCCCGGGGCCGAACGTTCCGTGGATGCGAACGCCCTGGCCGGGCACGGCGTCCACGCCGACGTCGCTCATTCCTTGCTGCGTGGTGAACGCCGTGAAGTTCTCCGGCAGCCGGACGACCAGGTCCTTCGGGACCCAGGCGTTCTTCCCGAAGTTGTAGACCTTGAAGGCCTGTTGCACCTGGATGCGGTCGTCCTTCACCTCGGTGTAGATGACCGACTGCGTGACGATGAGCGCCGACTCGATCGACTCGACCACGGGATAGACGTGGAGGATGGCGCGCATGCCGGTCCGCTCGGGCATGCGGAACGGCATCACCGAGAAGGTGGCTCCTTCGGTGATCACCATCGGGCGGTATGCCACGGTGCTTCCGGTCTCGAGCTGATCGAGGCGGGCGACGCCTTTATCGTTCGTCGTCACCGACAGGCGCTTGCGGCTCTCTCCCTTGGCGACGGAGTTGTGGAGTACACCGAGCGTGACGTTCGTGTTCGGGAGCGCGTTCCCCGTGGGGTCGACGATGTGGATCTCGAGCGTGCCGACGGGCAGCGTCGGATCGTCCATCGCGCCGTCCTGGGGCGCCTGGAACATGTCGTCACCGCCCCCGTGACCGCCATGGCCATGCGGGTTCGCGGCATGCGGGTTCGCGGCGCTGCCGTCGTCGTCGTGGCCGTGGCCGTCACCCATCACGGGGTGGGGGGCTTGTGCCGCGTTGGCCGGGGCGGCGTTGGCGGACGAGGTGGTGCCGGTCGACGGTGCCGCGGTCGTCGTTCCCGCGGGAGGGGGCCCGTCGCCCCCGTTGGCGGAGGCGATGGGCGAGAGCGCCAGCAGCAGCGCGAGGGGCGCTACGAACAGCCCTCGCTTCATCGGGACGCCTCGAAGAGCGCGTCGCGTTCCATCACTCGTCATCGGATTCCTCGGTCTTGGCGTCGCCCGCCGTAGCTTCGGACTTCGCCGTCGGCGACTCCGCGGAGAGCTTCGTAGCGCACTCCTTGCAGAACTTCGCGTCGCGCTCGTTCGACTCGCCGCACTTGGGGCACGTCACTCGCTCGGCCTTGCTCTCCGAGCCGCTCTTCGCGGTGGGCGCAGGCTTCTTGTCGCGGACATCGCTCGCGCTCGGAACGTCCTCGCTCGTGCCGGTCTCGAGGAGCCCGACCTTCGCGAGATGGCGCCGCGCGGCCTCCTCGGCCTTCGCGCGGTGCGGTGCGAGCGTCTCGTCGATCCGCCGGAGCACAGCCTTGAGCTCCTCGCGGTAGGTCGCCGAGATCTGCTCGAAATCCTCGTCCTCGAGCTTCCCGAGCGAGCGCTCGGTCTCGAGGTCCTTGAGCGCGCGGAGGAGCATCTTCTTCCGGCTCGCGAGCGCGTCGACGCCCTGCGCGGCCATGTCGAGTGCCTCGAGCTCCGGAGACAGAGCTGCATCGCCCGAGAGGATGCGGAGGCTGCCCCAGAGGAGCGCGATGACGCCGAGCAGGAGCCCGGCCGCGAGCACGAGGATGCTCGTTGCCGGCCCGACCACCACGCCGACGATCCCCGCGGCCGCCACCGTGACGAGCGGGAGCCCGATCGCCACGCCTCGAGCGATGCGTTGTTCGTCGGACGCGCTTGCGTCTTCGCGAAGGGAGAGCGCGCTGTCACTCATCGTCGAGGTCCTTCAGATCGTTGTCGATGCGGTCGTCGTAGTCGTCGCGCTTCGGCTCGTCCCCGCTGGCCTTGGCGTCGTCGTCCTTCTTCTTCGCCGACGATTCGTTGGCTCGCCAGCGACGGAGGACGAACGCGAGCGCGATTCCGCCGCCCGCGATCGCGAAGAGCGGAGCGACGTAGATCGCCTTCATCGCGCCCTTGTCCGGCGGGATCGCGAGGGCCGCTGTGCCGTACTCGGCGGTGTAGTCATCGATGATGGTCTGGGCGGTGTCGCCCTTCGCGAGGCGCGCGCGGAGGCGTTCGCGGGTCTGGTCCGCGGTCGAGCAGGCGCACGTGGAGAGCAGCTCGCGCGGGCACGTCCCGCACATGCAGCGGAGCGCGCCGAACACGGCCTTCTCCTTGGGATCGTCCATCTGGACGCTGCCGGAGTGTTGCGTCGCGGTGGGCTGGGCGAAGGCAGGCACGGGCAGGAGCGCGAGGACGATGCCGATGGTCGTGCTCGCGGCGACGGCGCCCGTTCCCCGGGCGATGCGCCACGCACGCGACTCCTTCGGATCGAGCTCCGGCCACATGCAGACGAAGCTGCCCATGATGAGGATGATCGCTCCGAACCAGATCCACCCGACGAGCGGATTGAGATGGATCTGGAGCGACGCGACCTTCGTCTCCGGGTTGATGCTCCCGACGACGAGATAGAGGTCGTCGCGGACCGAGTGGAGCATCGACACCTCGGTCGTCGGCGACTCGGGCATCTTCTTGTAGATGAACTTCGCCGGATTGAGCTGGCCGATCTCCCTGCCGTTCTCGTGGACGCGCACGTCGGCGAAGACCATCCGCTTGTTGTTGTCGACCTCCATGCGCGGGCCGACGTACTCCACCGTGAGCCGCTCGATCTGGTAGGTCTGACCCGGGCTCATCGACGTCTCGCGATCGACCGTCCACGACTTGCCGGTGAAGCCGAGGAACATGAAGACGATCCCGAGGTGGACGACGTAGCCGCCGTAGCGACGGCGTCCCGTCGGGGGCAGACTGAGCGCCCAGACGAAGAACGTGATCGCCCCGCCCAAGGCGCAGAGCCAACCGACGATCTGGACGGGGAGGTGCAGAGCGCTCCCGGTGGTGTAGCGCGTGCCCAGCCAGGCCAGGAACGCGAGCCCGACGAGCCCGATCGAGGACTTCGCGAGCAATCCCTTCACGGTGTCGCCCGCTCGCGCCTGCGACCGATAGAGGAAGAAGAACTCCTGCCCGATGACGGCGAGGTTGAAGATCCCCAGCGAGAAGCCGAGGACCGGCGTGTATGCGTTGAATGCGCGGAGGATGCTGCCGAGCGCGCCGCCGTAGATCGGTTCGCTCCACACGACGGCGGGGAAGCCGATCACCCTGCCGAGGACGAAGTGCACCGCGACCGCGAAAAACGCGGCCGTCGTCGGGAACACGAAGGCGCGCTTCAGCGCCTCCGGCGACGTCTTCTTCCAGCCGAAGAGCGTGCCCACGCCCATCAGGAAGAACACGGTCAGCCCGAGGGGCTGCATCCACGCGTTGTAGTAGGGCGGACCGACGGTGACCTTCTCGTCCCAGAGCGCCTCGCTGACCATTGGGAAGGTGGTCGCCACGAGGACGAACAACATGATCCCGAGCAGGCCGTAGTTGTTCAGGAGGAAGGTGAACTCGCGCGAGAGGATCGACTCCATCTGCGGGCGGTTCGGGGCGAGCTTGAGGCCGCGCGTCATGCGGCGGAACACGAGCTCGAGCGCAACGAAGACGGCGGCGCCGACGACGACCGAGAAGACCGCGACGCGCACGGACGAGCTCATCGTGCCCATCTTGCCCGAGAGCACCCACGCGCCCGGAGCGAGGCCCGCCATCACGACCCAGCCGGCGGTGATCGCCGCGCCGCGGAGCACGTTCACCGGGGTCTCCGCCCAGGCGAGGATCGGTCGCCTGACTACGGCGAAGGCGCCCGCGGCCGCCGCCAGCGCGAGGCCACCGGCGACGAGGCCCATCGAACCGGCGAGCTCCTTCTTGAACCCGACGTTCGCGATCAGGATGAGGAGCCCACCGGTGCCGGCGCCGACGAGCACGGCGAGGCCGAGCGCGACGGCGCTCTTCGATCCGGCGAGTCGCTCCTTGTTCGAGACGCCCGGCTCGACCGAGCGGAGCTCCGGCCAGCGGTACAGGATCAAGGTCGCGCAGAACGCGGCGACGAGGGCGAGGAACCAGAGGAAGTACTCGCCGATCGACGACTGCGCGAAGGAGTGCACGCTCGCGATCGCGCCGGAGCGCGTGAGGAACGTGCCGAAGATCGTCATGAAGAACGTCAGGCAAATGAGGAAGACGTTCCAGACCTTCAGCATCCCGCGCCGCTCCTGGATCATCACGGAGTGCACGAATGCCGCGAGGGAGAGCAGCGGCATGAAGGCCGCGTTCTCGACCGGGTCCCACGCCCAGTAGCCGCCCCAGCCGAGCTCCTCGTACGCCCAGAGCATGCCGAGCGTGTTCCCGATCGCGAGGAAGAGCAGCGAGAAGAGGCTGAACTTACGGGACGCCTGGATCCACTCCGCGTCGAGCCGGCCGGTGCAGAGGGCGGCGACCGCGAACGCGAAGGGGATCGCGCACCCGACGAAGCCCACGTAGAGGCTCGGCGGGTGGATGATCATGTAGAAGTTCTGGAGGAGCGGATTCAGCCCCTCGCCGTCGGTGCGTGCACCCGAGACGCTCGTCGAGAACGGGTTCGCGGCGAACGCCATCAATACGCCGAAGAAGATGACGATCGCCATCAACGTCGCGATGACGTACGGCTGCAGATCGAGGTGCTTCTTACCTAGCGCCCAGACGCATGCGCCGATGTATCCGCTCAGGAGGAAGAGCCACCACAGCAGCGAGCCGTCCTGTCCGCCCCAGAGCGCGGTCAGGAGGAATATCGTCGGCATGCTGCGATCGGAGTAGTGCGCGACGTAGCGAAGCCGGAAGTCGTGGCTGACGAAGGCATACGCGAGGCAGAGGACTGCGACCGCGATGAGCGCTACCGTGCCGTACGCGCCGAGGCGCGCCGCCTGGAGTGTCTTGATCCTGCCACTCGCTCCTGCCGAGAGCGAGACCGCGAAGGTGTAGCTGGCTACCACCATCACGGCGAGGAGCAGGGTGCTTCCGAAGAGCGGGAACGTGGACCACATCGAGGCAGCTCGCTTTCAGTGACCCCGGTCACGTCGAGATGCGTGATTCCGGAATGAGTCCGTCATGAACCTGGGCCCTGACGGGAGCGCGGAGTCTAGCCGAGGTGCCACCATGTGGGCCACCCACGCGGCACCTCGGCGGGAAGTTGGCACGCGCCCCCGCGGCCGTTCGCGTCTCGAGCAGAAGCAGAGCGCGCGATGCTTCGGCCCGCTGGAGGCGGCGATGCGATCGTCGCCGAAGCTCGCGCAATGGTGCGAAGGATCGGCGGGGCGATTTTCTTCCTGGCGGCTGTGCTTTCCCACGAGGGCCTCGTCGGAGTCGGGCGCGGTGCGGCTCAGCGGGAAGCGCCGCGCAAAGACTGCGTGGCGTGGCAGCGCGCGGGTCGCTGCGAACGACGGGTTCTCCCTTGCTGGGCTGAAGAGGGTCGACCGGCCTTCTTAGTGTCGCTTCCAGGGTCGACCATCCCCCTTCGGACGGCAGCGCTCGCGATCCTCAGCGGCGATGCGTTTCGTGGCGGATGGGGCGCGGGTCCCGGTACCGGTCGAGGTGTCGTCCGGCGCGGGTCGCGTCGCTTCTCACGTTCGGAGGCGCGATGGAGCGATGCGCCTCACGCGCGACGCGAGACGAGCGGCTCGAGCAGGCGGAGGCCCTCCTCGAAGCGAGCGGCATCACACGTCGCCCACGCGAGACGGAACGACTCGGGCGCGCCGAAGAACGTGCCGGCACCGACGAGGACGCCCGTCTCGCGCGCATGTGCCTCGATGCGCGGCAAGAGCTCGCCGCGGCCCGGCAACGTGACGAGGCCGAAGAGCCCGCTCTCCGGAGCGCTCCAGTGCGCGTTCGGGAGCGAGGTGGCCCAGCGCGACGCGATCTCGCGCTTGCCGGCGAGGAGCACCTTCGCGCGCTTCGCGAGACGGCCGATCTCGCCGAACAGCGCAGCGCCGTAGCTCGCATGAGCGAGCGGCATGTGACCGAGCGTGGCGACCGCCGCGGCGTCTGCGCGCAGAGCGATCTCTTCCGGTCCGAGGAGCCAGCCCAGGCGGTACATGCCGAGGCCGTAACACTTCGTCAGGCTCGCGACCGCGATGACGTTCTTGTCGAGCTTTCGCGCGCTCCGGCGGAACACGCCGTCCTCCGGGAGATCATCGAAGCCGGCATAGACCTCGTTCACGATCACGTAGGCGCCGCGCGCCTCCGCGATCGCCGCGAGCTCGCGGATGGTCTCGTCGGCGACGCGGACTCCGGTAGGGTTGTGCAGGCTGGTGACGACGATCGCGCGCGTGCGCGGTCCGATCGCCGCGGCCACGCGCTCGGGGAGGACGCGGAAGCCTTCCTCCGCGCGGCGCTCGAACGTACGCACCGTCGCGCCGAGGCCTTCGGCTGCGCGGGTGAGCGGCTCGTAGCCGGGATGTTCGACGAGGACCTCGTCTCCCGGGGAGAGCGTCGCGGCGTAGGCGAGGAAGAACGCCTGCGTCGTCCCGAACGCAGGCGTCACCTCGGCTGGGGAGACGTCGTTGTACCGAGCGCAGGCGTCCTTCAGCGCCTGGTACGCGCGGGGATCGTCGATGTCCGGCGTCGGGAGCCCGAGCTCCGCCCATGTGACGAGGGGCGTTCCGCTCGACGCGAGGTCGTACGGGACCTTGCCGTAGAACTGCATCGCCCAGGCGATGTAGCGGGTCGTCCCGAACATTTGCGCACCCCCCTCGTTACTTCTTCTTCAGCGAGAGCTTTCCCTCACGCACGACCGCGGCGCTCGACTCGGCGAGCGAGAGCTTTCCCTCGACCGCGCCGGCGGCCTGGGTGGCGACGAGCGTCCCCGTCAGCCCGCTGTCCGCTGGGTCCTTTCGGCGGACATTTCCGCGGATCTCGCCGTCGATCACGCGCCCGTCCACGACGGCCGGTGCGGCCGGCCCCGAGTCGATCGTGCCGGAGACCACGCCCTCGGCATCGACCGAGAGCGTGAGCGTGCCTTCGCCGACGTGCTTCGCCGGATCGTCCGGCGCCTGCTTCACGCGGGCGTAGTCCTTCGTCTCGGGGATGTACATCTTGGCCGGCGCGAGCGAGTAGCTGCCCTCGTACGAGGCCGCCTGGCCGGTCGTCTTCGCCGGCGCGGGGGCTTCGGCGGCCCCGGCTTCCGTGCTCGCGGTCGTGCCCGTGCTCGCGTCTGCGCTCGGAGCAGCCGATGCGGGCGGCGCGGTCTTCTCCGCGTCGCCTCCGGACTTCGGGCAGCCCCCCAGCCCGAACGCAAAGACGATCACCGACATGCTCGCGATCCAGTGTCGAGACGATCGGTGAACACACGAGCCCATCATCGATTTCCTCCAGGGCGTCCGAGAATGCGGACGCCGTATTCGCCGTCGACCTGAACGAGCTCGCCTCGTGCGACCTCGACACCGCCGACGCGCAAGATCGCCGGATCCCCGAGCTTGCGCCCGAGCGTGACCACGTCACCGGGCGCGAGCGAAGCCCATTCGCGCGCCTTCATCTCGAGCGCACCGAGCTCCACTCGTACGACGACGGGCGCGTCCTCGATCACTTCGAGAGTCGGGTTCGGCTCATCGGACATCGCTTCTCCGTTCGGCGCGCTCGGCTCGTGATCCCACGGATGACGTTCGAGGCGGTCGGACCGTAGCACGAGGCGCGCACCAACGCCGAGATCGCCGGTGATTCCACGCTCTGCCTTGGCGGCGACGAACGCTACCGGACCGACGAGCATGCCGCCCTCGTCACGAAGCGAAAAGCTCGGGAGAACGAAGGCGTCACCGGCACGTAACGAGGCGAGCGTGGAGCGTCCCGCGAGGCACGTCGCTGCGACGAGCGGTAGGGCGATCGGAGCGTCGCCCATCGCAACGAGCGCATCCTGCATCGAGGATGCATCATGCTCGAGGTTCGGCGGTGGCAGCTCGGCGAGCGGAACGCTGACGCGCGCGTCGAACGCCTCGGCGCCGACCACGACCGTGAGCCATGTGGTGGCGACCCGACCTTGGACGCCGGCGAGATCGCGCGCAAGCGCGGCCGCGGGCCCGGCGGCGACGACGCGGAGCGGGATGCCTGCGTGCGCGCGCCGGAGCGCGGCGTGCAAGACGGCCGCGAGGGCGCCGGCGACCTCCGCGCTCGGAGCGCGCGACGCGTCGGTCACCTTCGGCGCGCGCTGGCGAAGGGCGCGGGCGACGAGGTTCGCTGCGAGGGCGGGCTCGACGTCGACGAGAGCGGAGCGATGAAGACCGATCTGCTCCGCCGGCGAGAACGCGACGCCGACGCCGTCGGTCGGGATGCGCGCGGAGTCGAACGGCCGCGTGCGGCGGATCGCGATCGACACGGCCTCGCCCGTGAGCTCGGCGAGCGCGCCCGCGATCGCGTCGGTCCGCACGAACCTCGTCGAAGCTCCACGGAGGCGCGCGGCGGTGCGGATCTCTTCGAGCGAGATCGCCGGGAGTGCAGCGTAAGGAAACGGCTGCGGCGTGCTCACGGCTTCCGGAAGGTGAGCGTCCAGTGACGATCGCTCGTCAGCTGGACCGAACATCCGGCGAGGCCCGACGCGTTCGCCATCGCGGCGACCTCGTCCACCGTCAGCGCCGCATGGAGGGACGCCCGCAGCAGGTCGCGCTGGTTCTCGAACGATGCCTTCGCCGTGGGATTCGCCGGCGGCTCACCTGCGTAGAGCGCGACCAGGCGATCGACGTCGGCTTCGGTCGCCGGTCGCGCGAGATCGCGGATGAAGACGAGCCCTCCGCTCGCGGTCACGCGGGCCATCTCCGCCAGCACGGCGCGGGGGTCGGGGATGTGATGGATGATCGAGTTCGAGACGGTCGTCGTGAAGGAGCCGTCTCCGTAAGGCATGCGCTTCGCGTCGATCTTCTCGAGGACCACGCGGTCCTGGAAGCCGGCGCGAGCGACGTTCTTCTCCCCGAGGGCGAGCATGTGCGTCGCCAGATCGATCGCGACGACCCGCAGGTCCGGCGCGCGCTTGCAGAGCTCGGTCGGAATGAGCGCGGTGCCGGTCCCGACGTCGAGCACCGACGGACCGAGCTCGCCCTGCGCGAGGAGATCGGCGCAGAAGCGCTCGTTGACGAGCGCGTGGTCCATCGCGTCGTAGTCGCGCGCCTCCTCCGGAGTGTCCATCACCTCGGGCTCGAGGACCCTCTGCAGCGTCGACATGGCCGGCTCACGCTGCCAACTTGCTCGGTTCTTCGCAAGAGAAACCCCTGGCCGCCTCCGGCGGTCCTATCTCCGCAGGCCGACTTTCCGGGCGTGTGTAGCGATCGCACCGGCCAGGAGCGGGGTGACCGGCGCAGGGAAGCCGTGCCCCATCCCTCGAATGACGAGCAACTCGGCTCCAGGAATGAGCCGTTCCATGGCGACCGCTCCTCGAAGCGGCAAGAGTGGATCTTGCGAGCCGTGGATGACGAGCGTCGGCGTCTTCACGTAGCGGAGCTGCGCACGCCGCCGACCAGAGCTCTCGAAGATCGCGCCGAGGTGTCGTGCGCTCGCCACCGGAGAGGTGCCACCGTCCACCTGTCCCACCGCGAGCGTACGCGCCGCAGCTTCGTCGAACGGGAACGCGTCGCCGTTCAAGAGACGGAAGGTCTCGACCAGCCGCTCGATCTGCGCGTCTCGTTCGCTCGGCAAGGGCGTCAGGAGAGCTCGAAGCGCAGAGACCTTTCCCACGGAGTAGCGGCGTCCTCCGGGACTCGACATGACGGACGTCATCGTGCGGAGGCGCTCGGGACGGAGGAGCGCCATCGTCTGAGCGATCATCCCTCCCATCGACGCGCCCGCGACGTGAAAGCTCTCGTGTCCCAGTGCGCTCATGAGACCGAATGCGTCTTCGGCCATGTCCTCCAGGCGATAAGGCACGTCGACCGAGAGCCCGAAGAGCACACGACGCAAGGTCGACGGAATGTCCGGAGGCGGCGCGTCGATGCGTGAGGAATCGCCGGCGTCCCGGTTGTCCATGCGTACGACGCACAAGCCCGTGCCAGCGAGCGCGTTGCACAGCCCGTCCGGCCAGAAGGTCCGCCGCATCGAGAGCCCGGGGATGAGCAGAAGGGGCTCGCCGGAGCCGCGAACGTCGTACGCGATTTCGACGGCGCCGACGCGGACGCGTCCTTCCCGCTTCGAGCTCGTGCTCGATGACGGCAGCTCAGAGAGCATCCGATGTCCTTTGCATGCGACCGAGCACCTTCCAGTACGAGACGGGGGCGACTCGCTCGAGGACCGAGAGCGCGACCGCGTCGTTGCCGACGATCACGCGAGGCTTGCGTGCTTCCATGCCGCGCACGATCGTCTCGCCCGCCACGGCGGGGGAGAGGCGAAGGAACTTGTCGAAGGCCGCGCGTCGACGCGCGATCTCCTCCTGGTCGACCCCTCGAGGGACACGCGCGTTCTTCGCGATGGAGGTCGCGACCCCGCCCGGATGTACGACCGTGACGCCCACCGTGGACCCCTCGAGCTCGTGCCGGAGCGACTCGGAGAATCCGCGCACTGCGAACTTGCTCGCGACGTAGGCGGTCTGTCCAGGCGGTGCGACCAGACCAAAGACACTCGATAGGTTCACGATGCGCGCGTCGTCGCTCCGCCGTAGCAGCGGCAGGAAGGCACGCGTCATCTGCACGACGCCGAAGAAGTTGATCGAAAAGAGCCAATCGAAGTCGTCTTCACCGACCTGTTCGAAGGTGCCACCTACGGCGACGCCCGCGTTGTTCACGAGCAGATCGACGCGTGGATGCTCCGCCTGAACTTCGGCGGGGAACTTCGTGACGGCGGCTCGATCGCTGACGTCGAGGCGGTGTCGGCTGACCAGGAGCGCTTTGTTCGGCACGAGGTCGGCGGTCTCCATGAGGCCAGCCTCGTTCACGTCGGCAAGCGCGAGGTGACATCCGCGCCGCGCGAGGGACAAGGCGATGGCTCGACCGATGCCGCTCGCAGCACCCGTGACGACCGCGGTGCGGTCACGAAGGTCCATTCGCTCAGGCATGGTGCGCTCCTCCGGCGAGGCCGGTCAGTGGGGCTTGTTCGGGCACGACGCGTCGTTTCGGGGCTCGCGCGAACTCCAGCTCGTCCTCGGCGACACGACCGAAGCGCAGGAGCAGCAGATCTTTCACGTAGTTCTGGTGGAGTCGCCACGGCGCTCGCGATCCCTGTTTCGGAATGCTCCCCAGCGCCCGCTTCACGTAACCCGACTGGAGATCGAGAAGCGGCTCGTTCGTCATCGATGCGTCGCGAACACGCGGCGTGACGCTCGCGAAGCCGTGCTCGCGCATGTGGTCGAGGACACGGCAGACGTGCTCCGCCGTGAGGTCACACTTGAGTGTCCACGACGCGTTCGTGTAGCCGATGGCCGATGCGAGGTTCGGCACGTCGCTGTACATCATGCCCTTGTACACCGTGGTCTCGGCGAGAACGACCGGTGCTCCATCGACGATCAGTGAGAGCCCGGAGAGCACCTTCGCGTTGAGCCCGGTCGCGGTGACGACGATGTCGGCATCGAGATGGGCGCCCGAGTGGAGGCGAACTCCCGTCTCGGTGAAGGTGTCGATCGTGTCCGTCACGACCGAGGCGCGGCCGTCTCGAATTGCGCGGAAGAAGTCGCCGTCGGGCGCAACGCAGAGGCGCTCATCCCACGGCTCGTAACGGGGCCTGAAGTGGGTGTCGACGTCGAAGTCCGGTCCGAGCGCGCGCCGCGCCGCCTTGCGCAGCACGCCCTTCACGAGCGCCGGGCGCCGGCGCGCGAGCTGATAGAAGAACATGCTGAGGAGCACGTTCTTCCAGCGCGTTGCAGCGTAGGCCGTGCCGTCCGGGAGTACGCGACGGAGCGCCTTTGCGACCCTGTCCTCTCCGGGCAACGACGCGATGTACGTCGGCGAACGCTGCAGCATCGTCACGTGCGCGGCCTTCTCTGCCATCGCGGGTAGCAGCGTGATGGCCGTCGCGCCGCTCCCGATCACGACCACGCGCTTGCCCGCGTAGTCGAGCTCGTCGGGCCAGTGCTGCGGATGCACGATGCTCCCACCGAAGCGATCGCGTCCTGGCAGCTCGGGTGTGTAGCCCTTCGCGTAGTCGTAATAGCCCGTACACGTGTAGAGGAAGTTGCAGGTGTAGCGCACGGTCTCGCGTTCCGAGCCCACCTCCGCCGTCACGAGCCATCGCGCCTCCGGCGACGACCACTCGGCGCGCACGACGCGATGGCGAAAGCGGATCTTGTCGTGGAGGCCGAACTCCCTCGCCGTTGCTTCGATGTACGCCTTGATCGACGGGCCATCGGCGATCGCCTTGCCGTCGCGCCACGGCCGGAAGCGGTAGCCGAGCGTGAACATGTCCGAGTCGGAGCGGATCCCCGGATAGCGAAAGAGATCCCACGTGCCGCCGATCGCCTCACGACCTTCGAGGATGGCGTACGTGCGCGTCGGGCAGAGGGTCGACAGATGCCACGCGGCGCCGATGCCCGAGAGGCCTGCGCCGATGACGAGAACGTCGAAGTGCTCGATGGGCGATGCGGTCATGGTTTCCTCGCGTCCTACGTGACGATGCCTTGCTCACGGAGATCCGCAGTTCGCATCACCGTGTAGACGGGTGGTGCTCCGAGCCCGAGGAGCATACGGACGTCATCGATGGGCTTCTCGAGCAGCGACTCCCAGTCTCGAGAGGGGAGCCAAGCTGCTCGCCTGCCTCGGCGGTAGCCGTCGCGCACGATCGAGACGACATCCGTGCGTCCCGCGCCCTTGAGGACGGCAGCGAGGACGATCAGCCCGATCCCCAAGTTGCCCATCTGGGCGAAGGTGAATGCGAGCAGGCCCACTTCACCGAGAACGTCGCCCTGGTAGCCCGTTGCCGCATGCCACAAGTCATGCGTATCGCGCAGGCGATCGGAGATGAACTCCAGCTCCGCATCCTCGGCTTCGAGCCGTCTGTCGACTTCGCTCGCATCGCGGATGCCTTGAGCCGAGATGTTCTCCCTCTCGACGAATGCGAGGTACGCGCGGCCGAGCGAGCCATCGGGCATCGCGCGGAGCCGATCTCGATCGGCGAGGATCCCGACGATGTCGGGTCTGTCTCGCAGGATGCGCTGGCCCGTCTCGGTCTTCTGGAATTCCGCTCGGAGGCGCTCAGTGTGTCGCGTGCTCGACAGCGCTTCGATCAAGTTGAAGACCTGGGGGAGGTCGTCGGGATTCTCGATGAGTGCGCGAAGTGCCCGCGCCGCCCGAGTGAGATCGACGAAGCGGCTGGCGACGGAGCGACTCGGATTCATGACGATCGTGTCCTCTCTTCGGCGAGCGCGCTGCAGAGCTGCTCGGCGAAGGCGTCCGGCGGTGCAGCCTTCGACGGGAGGCCATCCGAGGTGGAGCTCACGTCTCTCCAGCGCGGTGCGGGGCTCATCTGCTCCTCCGTACCGTCGGCTGTCCTCCTGGACAAGGTGCAAGAAGCACCATCAATCGCTATAGATTGTGCAGCATGCACCACGACTCCACGTCTCCTTCGCGTTCGAAGGCACTCCCGTCGAAGCGCGTTCGCGAGCTGATCCGGCAGGGAGCCGAGCTCGCGTTGGGGGCGCCGCCAGAGTGGTTGGAACAGGCCTATGCCGAGACGCTCGCGACCAACCCGATCTTCGCGGTGGACCCTGCGCTCGCGGAGTCCTCGCGGCACAACACGCGCGCGATGGTGTTCCACTGGGCCGCCGCCAACATGCGCAATCCTGGGGCACCGGTCGCTCCGAACCTGGGCCCCGACGCACTCGACCTCGCGCGCGACCTCGTCCGCCGAGGCGTCTCGGACTTCGCGCTCCGCACGTTCCGGGTGGGCCAGGATCTGGCGTTCCGGCGCTGGATGCAGATCGCCTTCGGGCTCACGGCCGACCACGATGAGCTGCGCGAGATGCTCGATGTGACGGCGCGGTCCATCGCCGAGTACGTCGATGCGACGATCGAGGGACTCTCGGCCCGCATGAAGGCCGAGCGCGACGAGCTGACGCGCGGGACGCACGCAGAACGTCGTGAGGTCATCGCTCTCTTGATCGATGGTGCGCCCATCCCTACGCGCGACGCGTCCTGGCGCCTCGGCTATGAGCTCGAGGGCACGCATCGGGCAGCGGTCGTGTGGAGTGCCGCGGCCGAGACCGATCTCGCAGACATCGAAGCTGTCGCCGTGGCGATTGCGCGTGACGCAGGCGCATCGCGCCGGCTGGTCGTCGCCGCGAGCGCCGCGAGCGCGTGGGTATGGGTGCCCGCTCGAGGAGACTTCGAGCCGCTCGCATTGCGCGCCGCTCTACGCGCCAAGCCCGGGATGCGTGTCGCGCTCGGCTCGCTCGGGCGCGGCGTCGATGGATTCCGACGCAGCCATCTCGACGCGCTCACGGCGCAGCGAACCGTCGCGCGACTCGGGATGCGCGAGCCGTTGGTCACGTACGACATGATCCGGCTCGTCGACCTCGTCACACAGGATGTCGACGCAGCCGACACCTTCATCGCGCACACGCTCGGCAAGCTCGCGACCGCGAGCGCCGATCTTCGCGTGTCGCTCCGCGCCTATCTCGAGGAGGGATGCAACGCCTCGCTCGCCGCAGCCCGTCTCGGCACGCATCGAAACACCCTGCTTCGCAGGCTCGCCCGCGCCGAGGACCTACTCCCACGGCCGCTCGATGGGCATCGAACGCATGTCGCGGTCGCGCTCGAGATCCTCGCGTGGCGAGTTGCACGGACCATTCCGTGAGACTACCGCCAAGCGCGTAGTGCGGGCGGCGCCACGTTCAACCGCAAGCTCGCGATCAAGGCGAGGGGCGACTTCGTCGAGGTCGAGGCCGGCCCCACAGGAATCACGTTGACCGTCAACGGGGTGCAGGAAACTCCCCCGAACGTCACACCCGGCGGGCTGCAAATCACGGGGAGCGGGGCGAGCACCCTTGGTCGTGCTCCCCAACGGCACGAGTGTCGGCGCGACGCGTGTGACGGCAGACCCGGCCTACCTGGACTTCACGATCGTCGCATCGACCGCACAGGTGCAGCTAGCGTCCGGGTTGTGTGCGGCGACGCAGGGCTCGAGCTCTCCGGTAGCTGTATGGGAGTACACCGACCTGCGATCGGACGTGCGGGGCCAAGCGACGGCGCTCGATCGAGCCCCTGCGGGAGCTCCGATTCGCTACCGTGTCGACGTCGCGAACGCAGGCACGTATGCCCTCAACTCGATCGCGTTCGCTGCGCCGCCGAGCTGGGGACCGGCCACGTCGTGGACCTGCGTCGGCCTCAACGGCGCGACGTGTCCCGCGGCGACGGGAACGGGCAACCCCGCGGGCCCGCTCGCGCTCCCTGCCTCGAGCACCTTGCGATACGAAATCACGGCGCTCGCGCCGAACCCCATCGTCGAAGGGACGGTGCTCGCGCGCGCGACCGCTCCAGCCTGGACGGTGCGCGCCGCCACGAGTGTCAACGACGCCAACCTCACGTGGGCTGGGCGCTACGTGGACGCTGACGGCGACGGCTATGGCGCCGAGCCCATGGTGTTCACCGCCCCCGGCGATGACCTGGTTTCGATCGGCGGAGACTGCGACGACAGCGATCCGACCGTGGTGCCGGGGACGGCCGCCTGCTGCGCTCAGCCGACCGATTGTGACGACGGAGACCCCTGCACCGAGGACGTGTGCACGGCGGGCGCGTGCAGCCATTCCCCGACGTGCAGCGCGGACGCCGAGCCGGATGCGGGCGCGGCCGACTCCGACCCAGGTACACCACCGGCCGAGCCGACCGAGGCCGTCGCGTCCTCCGACGGGTGCGGCTGCCGCGTGGCCGGTGTTCCATCGCCGGCGAGCTCGAGCCTTCTCGCGCTCGGGCTCGCGGGGCTCGTGGGGCTCGCGCGCATTGGGGCGCGCCGTCGCGATGGGCGTCCTTGACTCCGACGCCCACGGACGCCACGCCCCTCACGAGTCGACAGCCGGCACCTTCCACGACGGCGGGTGACGCGGACGGCAGCGCGACGACGCGCGACGCCTCGACGAAGGACACCGCGCCACCGTCGAGCTCCGATGGGCTTCCGCCGCCTCCGGTCGTGCTTTCTGGTACGCTCCGCGCGATGGCGGTCGCTCGCGGTGCTCGCTCGAAGGTGTTCTCTCTGATCCTCGCCGTCGCCATTCCAGCGATCGCGCTCGTGCCGCTCGTCGCCTCGGGCGAGCCGAAGTCGGCGAAGCCCGCGGCCAAAGAGGCCGACCGCGCCGAGAAGTACGACCCCGACAACATCACCGCGATCAGCCAGTACATGGAGACGATCGCGAAGGGGAACGAGCGCTTTGTCGCCAAGGATCACACGACGGCGATCGACACGTACAAGAAGGCGATCCAGCTCAGCCCGCGAAACCCGCTTGCTCACCTCCTCCTCACGGAGGCCTATCTCGTGACCGGGAACCTGGGCGAGGCGGAGGCCGCGATCCAGCAGGCGTACGAGGCGGACTCGAAGAACGCGACGCTGCGCGGGCACGTCCTGCTCGTTCGTGCCGATGTCTTCGAGCGCCACAAGAAGTGGGATCAGGCGAAGCTCGCCTGGCAGGCGTACACGGAGCACGCGTCGAAGCTCGGCGCCGATGCCGGTGTCTACCCGCAGACGGGCGCCGAGCGCCTGAAGGCGATCCAGAAGATGCTCGATCTCGACAAGGCCTACGCCGTCGTGCGCGAGCGCATCGCGGCCGAGAAGGCCGACGCCGGCAAGGCCGCGCCGAAGAAGTAGGGCGGCGGCTCGCCGGCGATCCCCGGCGTCAGAGCCGCGAAGAGCGATCCCTCGGCCGCGACGGCCGATGCCGAAGACCGGCGGGGACTGCTGCGCGGGAAGAAGAAGCCGAGCGAGCCGGCCGAGCCGTCACCGATGTCGCCCGAGCCGCTCCGCCCGTCGAGTGATCGTCCGAGAGCGACAATGCGTCGCGGGCGATGCGTGCCCGGTGTGGCGATCGTCGTGACCGGCGTGCCCAGAGGTATCCAGACCGGTCGCGACCGACGCTCCGAATGCCGATAGGTATCGACGACCCGGTCGCGACCGACGCTCCGAACACCGATAGGTATCGACGACCCGGTCGCGATCGACGCTCCGAACACCGATAGGTCTCGAAGACCCGGTTGCGACCGACCCTCGGCATACCCATAGGCGTCGAAGGCCCGGTCGCGACCGGCTTCTCGGGTGGTCAGGGGGCTCCGCTTCGCAGCGGGCGCGGTCGCGCGGGCCGCCGTCTTCGGCGCGGGCTTCGCGTGCCGCCTCGGCGCCGCGGGCGCGCCTTCACCATGCGCGAGGCTCCTGACCTCGGGTGAAGAGACTCGGCGACGCGACGAGCACCATCCGCGCACGCCGGCGACGGGGAGCCGGAGCTTCCGTGATCCGACGCGGTGAGGGTGGCGTGCGCCACCCCTTCGCCGACCCGAGGCGCGCCCTCAGTTGCCGATGGCGATCTCGCGCGCGAGGAGCTCGTCGGCCGACTGCGTGAACTGCACGAAGCGGGCGTACTCCGCGCCCGGCTGAACGCGCCCGGCGGGGATGTCGACGACGCGCACGAGCTTGAGCGCGTTGCCCTCGACCGCGTCCTTGACGATGACCGAGCGATCGCCGTCGCGGAGCTCTCCGCCAGGGAGCGATGCCGGGAGGCGCATCGTGGTCGGGGCGATGATCTGGAAGTCGACCTCGACGTGTGACGAGCTGCCGAGGAGCAGCGGCGTCTGTCGCTGCGGGAGCGACGCGATCTGCGCGATGTCGACGGAGAAGAGCTGCTTCAGGAGGAGCTTGCCACCGCCGATGTTGCGTGCGAGCTGGGGCACGTCGGCCTTCATCTTGAGGACCAGCGGCGCGGCGAGGTCGTCCTTGTTCTCCATCCGGAAGTCCTTGAGCCGCGCGCCCGGGAGGTTGTTCGCGAGCAGGCGCGTCTCGACGAACTCGCTCCGCTTGCTCTCCGCGACCCGATCGAACACGGCACGGAGGCCGATGCCCATGCGGCCGACGTAGGACTGCGAGAGCTCGACCGACGCCGAGCCGTCCTCCTTCAGGAAGGCGCGGCCCTCGATGCGGACGCCGTCGGCGTCGCCGAGCTGCGGAGTGGTCGTGCGCGGAGTGCCGGGGACGAGCCGGATCGCCGGCTGACCGCGCAGCTCCGCGGGGACGTAACCGAAGGGCGCGAACTTGTCGCGCAGCGTGAGCCAGCGGCCGTCGCCGCCGATGTCGAGGCGCGTGACGACGTTGTCGTAGGTCTCGACCTCGCTCATCTTGCCCGCAGGCGGCATCGCGATGCGGCTCTTCACGAGCGCGAGCTCGGCCTTCATGTCGAGGAGACGCATCAAGTAGGAGAACGCGGCCTGACGCGAGCCGGCCCGGCCGGTGATCACGCGGCGGCCGTCGTTCTCCTGCGCGTCCTGCACGGTCTCGCCGACGAACTTGTAGAGTGCACGGGCTCGCTCGTCCTGCTTGGAGGCGGGGATGCCCTTCACGATCTCGCGGGCGACCCGGACGAGCCGCGGATCGACCGGCGTCTCCTCGCTCGCCGCGTCGACGTAACGGAGGAGCGTGTCCTCGAGGTCGATGCCCCACCCGATGCGCACGCTCGGGAGGAACTCGCGCGGGTTCGGAGCATCCGCCTCTTCGGGCGCGGGCGGGCTCTCGTCGACGCGCCAGCGACGCTCGAGGAACGGGCCGCGCTCGGCGGTCGTGGGCTTCGGGACCTGGCCGATCGTCTCGATCTCGACCGGGCGATCCTTCGGCGCCATCACGACGAACTCGCTCCGCCAGTAGCCCTTGTCGGCCTCGCGGAAGAACCAGTGCGGCCCGCGGTAGCGCTTGCCCTTCGCGCCTTCGCTCGGCATCGCGATGATGTGTTCGAGCTCGAAGTAGTCGCCCACCTCGAGGTGCGGCAGGGTCAGGGTCGGCTTGCCGGCGACGGGCTCGGGCTCGAGGATCGTGCCGTCCGGCTTGATCACCCGGAAGCGGAGCACGAGGCCCTCCGGCGGCTTCTGCTCTGACTCCCGGTCGACCGCCTCCTGCGATTGCATCCGGACGATCTCGTGCTCGAGCATCTCGCTCGAGCCGTCGGAGTGCACCCACACGGCGGCGTAGTCGAGGATGCGGGCGGCGTTGCCGTCCATGTGCTTGCCTGACTTCTCCCAGGCCTCGAACTCGCGGATGATCTTGCGGCCATCCATCCGGTACGGCTCGAGCAGGCTCGCGCCCTCGAGGATCTCGACGGCCTCGCGGATCTCGATCCCCTTCGCGCCCGCCTGGAGCGCGGCGGCGAGCGCCCGGCGGAGCGCGCTGGTGTCGCCTTGCGCATAGGCGTGATCGGCGAGCCGGAAGCGCGCCTGCACGTCGGCCGGGTTCTTCGCGAGCGCCTTCTCGAGCTGCGCGGCGGCTGCGCTCGGATCGCCCGACCGCATGAGGACGTCGGCGATGCGTCCCGCGATCTCCTTCCGATCGGGGCGGCGCTTCTCGAGGCGCCGGAGCTCCGCGATCGCCGCCTTCCAGTCGCGACGTGCGAGCGCGCGGTCGAGGTCGATCTCCGCATCGGGATCGAGTTGCTTGATGCGTGCCGCGACCTTGTCGGCCTCGGCGAGCGCGCCGTCGTCCTCGAGCGCCGTGAGATGGAGGCCGAGCGCGTCGCGATCGTCGGGGAAGCGCTCGGAGAGACCCTTCACCGCGCGCATGCGCTCGGCGCGCCACCCGAGGCGGCCGTACACGCGCGCGAGCTGCTCGGTGACCTGCGGGACACCCGGCAGATCGGCCGCGAGCTTGCGGAGCGGCTCGACCGCCTCCACGAGGCCGCGTTGATCGGCGTCGTCGAGGACGAGCCACGCGCGGGCGTACCAGAGCCGGTCGTCCGCCGCGTAGGCGCGCGCATAGAGCTCTTTCTCCGTGATGCGGCGGACCTGCTCGGCGAACGCGAGGTCGCCGCGCGCGTACTGAGCGGCGAACAGGAGCGCGATGGGCGCGGCGTCCTTCGGCTCGACGAGGGGCTGCATCAGCGTGGCGGCGACGTCGGAGAGGCCGTCGATCCACGCGGCATGCGCCGCGAGGGCGACGACGAGCGGCGACAGGCGCGCGTCGCGGCCTGCGGCGGTCTCCGCGACGATGCGGGAGATCGGGTTCGGATCGGGGAGTCCGACGGGACGGCCGATCCCGTAGGGCTTCGTCGCGTCGCTGTCCGTCGCGAGGTTGGCGGCGCTGCCGTCGAGGTTCATCAGGCGCACCGACGCGGCGTCGTTCATGACGCGCGCGAGGACGCGGTGCCGGCCTTTCGGCACGCGCACGGCTCCGCCGAACCGCTGCCACACGCCCCATTGGCGGAGATCGCGATCGACGACCAGTACGTCGTCGATCCAGACGGCGACCGCGCCCTGCACGGCGACGAGCACGTCGCGATCGGCGGGCGCCTCGAAGAACGTCTCGACGTAGAAGATGCCGTCGTCGGTCTTCTCCTTGCTCGCGGTCAGGCAGCGATGGCGCTCCGTCTCGAGGACGTGCGGAACGCTCCCGCGCGACGGCTCCTCCGGCCACGACGGCGGCCAGGGCGCCCGCTCGGCCGCGAACGAGCGCCGGCGATCGGGCGCCGACCCGCGGCCGAAGGGGCCGGCGATACGGACGTTGCGAGCGCAGCCCATCCGGCTGGTGACGAGCGTGTCGAACGCGTCGCCGGTGACCTCGGCCCGATCACGCGTCTCGGCCGACGACCACTCGTGGAGCTCGGCGAGCGCGCGCCAGCCGACATGGCCTGGCGCGGCGAGGATCGACTCGAGCACCGCGGCGTTGTTCTTCCACAGATTCGAGACGCTGCCGCGAAGACTGACGAGATGGTGCGTCGCCATCCACGCCGCGAGCGGAGCGCTGGCGTCCTCGCTCTTCTTCGCATGCCCGAGCGCGGCCACGTAGCCCTGCGCCGCGCGCTTCGGATCGCCGTGTGCCTCGTCCCAGATTGCTCCGCCGAGCGCGGCGTAGAGCGCGTCTCCCGAGGTCTTCTTCGAGAGCAGTCGGTTCCGTGCCTCCTCGGCGCCCTTCGCGGTGCCGCCCGGCGCGAACATCTCGTCGAGGAGCCAGCGACCGACGACCTCGCCGTCGGTCGACGACTTCCCCTGGCTCCGAAGCTTCGACAGCGCGATCGGCGTCTTGGCGTCCGGCGGCCCTCCGCACGCACCGACGGCCGTCGAGAGCACGCCAGCGACGAGAAGCGCTCCGATGGCGCGCGTCACGGTCCGTCGCGCGCTGAGGCAACGTGCATCGTTCTTCGTGATGGGTTCCATCTGTCCTTCGTCCGCGTCCATGCTCGTCGCGCTCTTCGTGCCCTCGCGGCTAGCGAGCCGGCGCTGGTTCACTTCGACACCGTGTACGTCACGGTCTGGCCGAGCTCGCGATCGACCTGCTCGCAGAACGCGCGGAACGCTGCGTACTCGCTCGCCGGGATGCGCGACTTCGTGATCGCCACCGTCGTCTTGACGCGGACGGTGTTGCCGGTGGTCTCGCTCTCCACCTTGAAGAAGCCGTAGGGGCTCTGGCCCTCGGCGGAGTGCGGGCCGCCGAGGATCTTCGCGCCCGGGGGCAGCTTCACGACCGTCTCGTTCTCCTGGGTGGAGAGGGCGAAGATCCGGATGTCGCGGCGTCGGCTCGAGAGCGCCGCGTACGAGCGGACCATGTGCTCGCGTGCGCCCACCGAGACGGTACGCGTCTCGCCGTCCTTGCGCGCGAAGCTCGGAGCCTTTGCCTTCGCATGGATCTCGACCTTGCGCTCGATGTCGTCGAGGTCGCTCGCGACGACGCTCTGGACGTCGAGTCCGGGGAGCTCGCTCGCGAGGTCTTCCTGCACGCGCTGCCGCTGCGACGCCTTCGCGTGATAGCGCTGGCGCCAGCTCGAGGCGCTCGAGCCGGTGATCTCCACCTTCCAGTCGATCTGCGCCGACCCGTCCGGGTTCACCGTCGCCTCGACGCGCTTGCTCGCGACGCTCTCGGACGCCTTCGGCTCGGGCAGGTGCACGAGCTTCGGCTTGCCCTCGTTGATCTGGAGGGCCAGAGCGCCGCGGTCCATGCTCGGCAGCTCGTTCGAGCCGGTGAACTCGGCTGTGCCGTCGAGGTACCAGTCGAGCGAAGGCACGTAGGCGATCGCGTGATCGAACGGCGCGAGGCTCGCCGGCTCGGTCTCGAAGTCGCCTCTCATCCCGGTGCGCAGGATCACGATCGTCGCGTTGATCCCGAGCTCCTTGAGCATGGTGACGATGAGCGTCGCCTTGTCTTTGCAGTCGCCGAAGCCGCGCGCGAAGATCTGCGCGCATCGGTACGGCTTGAAGCCGTGGATACCGAACTCGAGCGCGACGTAGCGGGTCTTCTGAACGACGAAGTCGTAGATCGCACGGACCTTCGCCTTGTCGTCGGTCAGGCCCTTCGTGATCTCGAGGGCGCGCCGGCGGACCTCGTCGTCGGCGGTGAACTGGTCCTTCACGAGGCCCCAGTACCAACGCCCCATGTCGTCCCAGCTCTTGTAGGTCGAGACGTGCACGTGGCCGAGCGACTCGGCGAGCGGCGGCATCGCGGGCTCCGGCTCGAGGGGCGCGACGTTCTCGGCCCTGAAGTGCCAGATCTTGTTGTCGCCCCTCTCCTCGACCGTCTGGGTGAGCCCGGCGACCTTCGGCTTGTTGAAGTAGAAAGTGCGCGACTTCGGCGTGATGAGCACGTACTCGCTTCGTGCGACCGGCTCGGTCGACTGCATGTAGACGACCTCGCCGAAGTAGTCGGCGAACGCGTTGCGGTGCGAGACGTCCTCGACGCGGTACTGGAGCTCGACCACGTCGCCCGGGTCGAGGCGCGGGAAACGGACGTAGAACGCGCGCGCGCTCGAGTACATCGCCATCGCGGGGTTGTCCGTCGCGCCCTCGCCGCTCTCGATCGCCTCGTCGATCTGGCCGCTCTTGCGGTAGATGCGCGCGCCGCGGAGCTGCACCGTCTCGGAGTCGGCCTGGAACGCGAAGCCGTACTCGCGGGCCTCGGCCGCGGCCGCGTCGGTGAGGGGCTGGAAGACGACCTGGTGGAAGCGGCTCGCGAGGCCGTTCGGGAACACCGTCGTGACCTGGAGATCGACGAGCGTGCGGCGCGTCCGTCCCTGGCTCGGCTGATCGCGGAGCTTGAGGAACTCGGCGGACGGGCGCGCGTAGGCCTCGTCCGCGCGCGGCTTGGCCGGCTCGGTGTGGGCGACGTACTCGCGGACGTCCTTCTCCTGCGGGCGGAGCTGGAGGACCTGCCTGAGGAGGCGGAGCTGTTCGTCGGTCTGGCCGCCGACCGCGTACACATCGGCGAGCGCGCGGAGCGTGGCGACGTCCTCGGGGGCGAGATCCAGTGCCCGGCGATGGAGCGCGATCGCCTTCGGCCGATCACCGAGGGCGACGTAGGCCTTTGCTGCGGTGGCGAGCGAGCGCGCGCTGTCGGGGTTCGTCTCGACGAGCCGCTCGATCCATCGATTCGCGAGGACGGGGTCGCGCCGTGCGAGCGCGAGCTCGATGCGCTCGGCGAGGACCTGGGTGTCGTCGTAGCGGAGCGTCGCGTAGCGCCCGGCCACCTCTTCGCTCTCGGTCGTGCGGTCGAGCTCGCGCAACGCGTTGGCCGTCGCGCGGAGGAGCGCGACGCTGCGCGGCCTGCGCGCGAGCGTTCCGTTCAGGGACGAGAGCGCGGTCTCGCGAAGACCGGCCTCGGAGTAGAGCTCGATCTGAGCGAGGTTTGCCGGGACGTTGTCCGGGTCGAGCGCGAGGACCTTCTCGTAGTACGGGATCGCGTCGCGCCAGTTCGCGCCGCCGCGGGCGTGAGCGGCCCGCGCGAGGAGCGTGGTCAGGCGGTCCCTCTCCGGTGCCGCCTTGCCAGCGCGACGGACGATCTCCTCGGCCTTGTCGATCCACATTGCGCGCTGGTTGCGGTTCTCGGCGAGATCTCCCGCGAGGAGGCAGCGCTGGACGGTGGGGGATTTCTCGGCGGCGCGTCGGGCGAGGTCGCGCGCGCGGTTCTCGCTCGTGTCGTCCGAGCTCGTGAGGATGAGCCAGCGGGCGTAGGCCTCGAGCGAGGCGGCGTCGTCACGGAGGGCGAGCTTCTCGAACGCGGGGACGGGGCCGGCGACGGCGGGCGGCGGGGGCTTGTCGCCCTTGCGGAAACGGACCGAGGCCGCTTCCTTCGCGTGATTCGGATCCGGGTCGGCCTCGAGGTTCTTGTCGGGGGCGCCGCTCGGATCGGCGAGGCGGAGCGCGAACATCGGCGGGTCCTCGTCGCCGCAGACCTTCACCGTGAGGCGGTGCCAGCCCTCACGCATCGTGAGGGTCACGCCGAAGCGGTCGCTGTCCAGATCGCGGTACTTCGGATCCTTGGCCACCTCGACGCCGTCGAAGAACACCTTCGCTGCGCCGCTCGCGCCGAACCAGACCGAGAACGGCCGCGGTCCGGACTTCGTGCGGAGATCGCGAACGAACGTCGTCGCATACCCGCAGACGTTCTCCTGCGGTCGCATCATCGCGCCGAGGTCGACCCATCCGTACGGGAAGACGTCCGGGGCGATGCGGTTGCCGACCTGGCGCTCTTTCCCGTCGTAAGTGCGGGTCATGCTGAGCGCGTCGGCGATCTCGTCCTCCGGCCCGAAGCTGCGGTCGAGCCCGGTCTTCCCTTCGTTGTCGAACGGTCCGGTGACGACCCATCGGCCGACGAACCCGAGGTCCTTGATTCGCTGCTTCGCGCCGGTGAGATCCCCGCGCCGCCGCCGTGCGTACGCCTCGAGGAGCCCGGAGTAGACCCGGAGCGGCGGCGCGACGCGAGCGTCGCCGGCGATCGCACGAAGCGACTCCTCCACCTCCTGCGGGTCGCCCTGGTCCCAGTCCGCCCAGACCTGACGGAGCGGGACGTACCCGAGCGGCATTCCTCCGCGGACGACCTCGTCGGACAGCCGCGCGAGCCGCGGCAGCCGTTGTCCGACGTCGGCCGAGGAGGCTCCCGGCGCGATCGCGATCAGCGAGACCAGCCCGATGCCGAGCGCCCGGAGGGCCCAGACCGGCTTTGTCTTCGCCCAGCCACGAGACGAGGCCCCCGGCGCAGGGGGTGCTTTCGCCGTCCCCGAGGCGTGGAGGCCGGCTTGCTTCGCTCCGGGACCTCGGAGCATTTCCGAGACGTCGGGCGCTGATCGGCGCGTCGGCACGGCGGGGTTTTCCGCCGCGACGGCCCGCGCGTCAAGTTGCCCGTCATTTGGCCGGCCTTCGGGCGGCTCGACGCTCGACGGTCGTGGGGGCCGGGCCCGGGCCGCTCTTGACCACGGCGTTTCCAGTACGGCGGAGGGCGCGGGAAAAGCCTGTTCGACCATGCTCGAGGTTGGCGGGGCGTTTGCAACGCTCGTGGTCGTGCGATCACAGGCCATGTGGTGTAAGAACGTGCTGGTGACAACGGTCTTGGAGTCCAAGCACCCAGAGCCAGCGCGCAGTGCGAAGCGTGGGTCCATGGTCAAGGGCCTCATCAAGACCATCCGGCCACACCAATGGGTGAAGAACCTGTTCGTGATGGCGCCGATGTTCTTCCACAAGGACCTGTTCGGCACCGCGGCCAGCGGCGACCCCACGCTGAACCTGACGGTCGCTGGCAAGGCGTTCCTCGCGACGGGCGTGTTCTGTCTCCTCGCCGGCGCCGTCTACACGATCAACGACCTCGTCGACGTCGAGGCCGATCGGGTTCACCCGGTGAAGCGCGAGCGCCCGATCGCAAGCGGCGCCGTCCCGGAGGGCATCGCCAAGGGGTTCGCTGCCTTGCTGGTGGCGGCGTCGCTCGGCATCGCGTTCCTGGAGCTGAACTGGGCCTTCGCCGCGGTCGCTGCGCTCTATTTCGTCGAGAACATCGCCTACAGCTTCAAGTTGAAGAAGGTCGCGTTCCTCGACGTCGGCCTCATCGCCTTCGGCTTCGTGCTCCGCGTCGTCGCCGGCGGCCTCGCGACCGACACAAAGGTGAGCTGGTACATGCTCGCGTGCACCGCGCTCCTCGCGCTCTTCCTCGGCTTCGGCAAGCGCCGTCACGAGCTCGAAGGTGAGCACGCTGGGAAGCAGCGGGCCGCGCTCGAGGCCTACTCGAAGACGTCGCTCACCTCGGCGCTCGCGGTCACGGGCGTCGCGACGGCCGCGACCTACTTCGCGTACACGCTCGACAAGGATACGGAGTCCTTCTTCCACAGCGACAAGCTGTGGCTCACGGTGCCCTTCACCGTGTTCGGGATCATCCGCTTCCTCATGCTCGTGTCCGGGCGTGCAGGCCGGGGTCGGAAGGCCGAGAGCCCGACGCAAGAGATGCTGAGCGACGTGCCGTTCGTGCTCAACCTCGTGCTCTGGGTCGTGGCGATCGTGGCGATCGTCTATCGCCTCCGTCCCGCCTGAACCGCGCGCGCTCGAGGCATCATCGGGATCGTCGTCGCTCCGGTTTGCGGGGGCGCGCATCGGCTCACGCTCTCGATGCGAGGCGATGACCTGAGCAAGGTCTCGACTCGAAGCTCCGTCGAGAACGAGCCCGGGTCGAGGCTCACTCGAAGATCATTCCCTGCCGTCGTCGATTTGTGTGCGGCGCAATCACGACGAAACGGACAGTCTGCACCGCGACAGCAGTGACGATGAGATCGATCGCGGCCCGCGCGATCTCGATGCCTCCGCTCTCGCTGACGAGTGAGCTCGCTCGCTCTCGTCGTGCATGAAGAGGCTTCGCCTCGGGAGGTCTGCGCGCGAGACGGGGTGAGGCCCGCGAAGCGCCGCTTGGCCCGATCGCCTGGCGTCGATCGGTGTGCATCAGCCGCGAGGAGCCGGTTGCGAAGAGCTACGCGTGTGGCTTCGGCGATGCAGAGAGCGGACGTCGCGAAGGAGGCAACGGAACATGCTCACGCTCAAGACCATGACAGTGTCGAGCCTCGCTCTCGGAGTGGGGCTCGTGCTTGGCGGGTGCGTCGCTCCCACTGCGGACCCCGAGGCTCGGATCGACTCGACGGCTGGTGCCCTCTCTCACGAGGAGGAGACCGACCAGCCGAAGGAGGAATCCGAATACGAGTACTCGGATGAGGCGGAGGAGGAGGGGAAGGCCGAGGAGAAGAAAGAGACGACGGAAGAGTCCGCCGATCCCGCCGCCGACGAAGACGCTACTAGAGACGCGGAAGAGCGGGGCGAGTCGGAGGCCAACGACGAGGACCCGGACGCCCAATGGCGTGGCGGAAGGATGGGGGGCTGGGGGATCGGCAGGCCCGGTGGGGGGATGGGCAGGCCCGGCTGGGGGATGGGCAGGCCTGGCGGGGGGATGGGCAGGCCTGGCTGGGGAGTGGGCAGGCCTGGCTGGGGCTGGGGACATCGGCCCGGTTGGGGCTGGGGACACCGGCCTGGCTGGGGCTGGGGCGGACGCTGCGACGCGTGGGGCCGCTGCTGGTGATCGGTGCGGTTCATCGAGAGCGGCCTGCGCGGTACCTCGGGTGAGACCTCGGACGAGGGAATCCTCGAGCGCAGGCCGCGCGCGCATCGGGCATGGCGCGCGAGCAGCGTGCGGTCGAGCAGGCGGTTGGCAGAGGTGTGGACCTCTGCGGGCACGTAGCCGTTCGCGCGTCGTCTTCAGGAAGAGGCAACTCGAGACTCGAGGAGGTTCACGATGTCACCGTTCAGTCGAGGTTCAGGCACGGCCGCCGCTCTCGTGGCGGTCGTTGCGCTTGCGGGATGCACCACTGCTGCCGTCGAGGACGCGCCCCCCGGTGAAGGGAACGTCAGCGCCAACCCGGCGCGACAGGCGGTGGACGAGGAGGCCGATCCGTTCGCGGGTGAGAGCGAAGAAGGCTCCAGACCGAGCGAGAGCGAAAGAGGGCCGGGGTACGGTGAGCCGAGCCAGCGTGGTGAGCGCGGCTACGGCGAGCCGGGGTACGGTGAGCCGAGTCAACGTGGTGAACGGGGCTACGGCGAGCCGGGGTACGGTGAGCCAGGCCAGCGTGGTGAACGGGGCTACGGCGAGCCGGGGTACGGTGAGCCGAGCCAGCGTGGTGAGCGCGGCTACGGCGAGCCGGGGTACGGTGAGCCGAGTCAACGTGGTGAGCGCGGTTACGGCGAGCCGGGCCAGCGCGGTGAACGCGGCGAGCCGGGTGAGCGCGGTGAACGCGGCGAACCGAGCGAGCGCGGTGAACGCGGTGAGCTCGGCGAAGAGGGCCAGCTCGGCGAAGAGGGTCAGCTCGGCAATCCGGGCTATGGCGGCGACCCCGGTTACATCGGTGGTCCCGGCTACGTCGGCGGCCCCGGTTACATCGGCGGTCCGGGCTACGGCGGCGGTTTGGGCTACGGCGGTCCGGGCTACATCGGCGGTCTGGGGCTGGGCTATGGCGGTCCGGGTTACGTCGGTGGCGTCGGCTATCCCGGTTACGTCGTCGGTGGCCCCGGCTACGTCGAGGGCTGCGACGCCTTTGGCAACTGCTTCAGCCGGCGCGCATGGGGCTACGGCTCGAGCTACGGAATGTCCACCGGGGCGTCTTGCGGCCCCTTCGGCTGCACGTACTGGTGATTCCGCGCGGCGCGCGAGCGACGAGCTCGTGGTGGGGATTGGGCCAGGCGTGGAGCCTGTTGCTAGGTTAGGCAACAGGAACGATGGCCGAAGCTCAGCCTCTCACGACGGATCGACTCCGTGACCGACCTGGTGCGTGGGTCGACCTCGGTCTCACGCTGCCGATCTTCCTCGTCTATCACCTCGCGGTGGTGTTCCTCGGCGTCCAGAACGCCACCGACATGGTGACCGGCACGCTCATGTCGCTGAGCGCCGGTGACAAGACGAAGTACCTGCTGGCGACGCTCTGCATCGGCGTCATCTTCGCGGGCACGTTCGCGCTGCTCGGTCGAGGTCAGGCGTTTCGCCCCCGGAAGTTCCTCCAGATCATCGTCGAAGGCGTCGTCTACGCCCTCGTGATGGCGCTGGTTGCGAACTTCGTCGTGGGGAGCCTCTTCGCCAGGGTCGCCGCCTCGGCGGGGAGCATCGCGAGCGAGGGACGCTTCGTCGGCTTCATCATGTCGCTCGGCGCCGGCTTCTACGAAGAGCTCACGTTCCGGGTCATCCTCTTCGGCCTCGGCGCGAAGATCCTCGTCTGGTTCTTCGGCAAGCAGCGCGTCGTTCTCTCCGGGACGAGCGCTGCGGCGAGCGGCTTCTCGTTCCGTTCCCTGCTCGTGATGTTCGGCTGGGCGATCGCGTGCGCGCTCGTGTTCAGCGGCGTTCACTACATCGGCCCGCTCTCCGACGACTTCAAGCTCACGAGCTTCACCTTCCGGGCCGTGCTCGGCTTGATCCTGACGCTCATCTACGTCACGCGCGGATTCGCGGCCGCGGTGTGGACGCATGCGATCTACGACGTCTGGGTGCTCGTCCTTCGCTGACCGCGAAGCTAGGCGGCGTGCAGGTTCGCACGCGGCACATCCGTTCGCGTCTGCGCGTTCCTAGATGCGCGTTCCTAGACTAGACGGGTGGATCCGCCGGGACGGTCGTGCCGGGCGTGCGCCGGTCGAGCCCGAACGCGACGAGCATCGCGATCGCCATGCCGATCGCTCCGATGAGGTAGGGCGACCGTGGACCGAACGATCCGTAGAGCCATCCGCCGAGGCTCGGGCCGAACATGCGCGCGAGGCTCGCTGCCGATTGGTTCGTTCCGAGCGTCTCTCCCTGGGCTCGTGGATCGGCGCGCTTCGATACGAACGCGCCCACGCTCGGCTGCGTCATGCCGTTGCCGAGCGCGAGCAAGGCGCCCGCCGCGTACAGCATCGGACGCCCGTAGCTCGGGGAGGCCGCGATCGCCGCGAACGCCAGCGCCTGGATCGCCGTCCCGGTGCGGATGAGCGAGGACTCCGAGAAGCGCTTCGACAGCGGCCGGATGAGCCCGCCCTGCACACCCGCGGCGACGATGCCGATGAACGCGAGGACGATCCCCGTGTCTAGCGGGGTCATCGCGAACAGGTCCTTGTTGAAGAACCGGAACGTCTGGTCGAGGACGGTGAAGGAGAGCGTGATCGAGAAGTTCACGAGGATCGCGATCGCGATCCCGGGACGGGCGAAGGCCTCGCGCGCCGCCGCGAGGTTCAGCGGCGAGAGGCTGCGGCGCGTTCGGGCCCGCTTCTCCGGCGGGAGGGACTCGCGAAGCCCCACGTACGTCCATGCGAGGTTGACGACCGAGAGCGAAGCCGCGACGAAGCACGGCACCGCGCCGGTGCGTCCTCCGATCGAGATGCCGGAGAGCGCGCCGCCGATGCCCGGTCCGAGGATGAACCCGAGACCGAAGGCCATGCCGATGAGGCCCATTCCCTTGGAGCGCTCCTCGGGCTTCGTGACGTCCGCGATGTACGCGCTTGCGGTCCCGAGGTTCGCGGTCGCGATCCCGCTCGCGGCGCGTGCAACGAACAGCCAGAGGATGCTCTGCGCATGGAGGAGCCCGAAGCCGAGGCCCGCCATTCCGAGCGAGGTCGCGGCGACGCTCCAGAGGAGGACCGGCCGCCGCCCGACGCGGTCCGATATGCGGCCCCACACCGGGACGAAGAGGAACTGCATCAGCGAGTAGATCGACGCGAGCAGCGTCCCCGTGAGCTCGCTCGTCCCGAACGTCGTGCGCGACTCCTCGGCGAGGAACGGCAAGACGAGGCTGAAGCCGAGGATGTCGAGGAAGACGATGAGGAAGATCGGACCGAGCCCGGGCGTCGACCTTGCCGACGCTGGAGGGGCCTCGAGCCCCTTGTGTTTCGACGGACCGACCATTCGAGGCAAGGGGGCTTAGCAGAGGCGGGAGCCGTCCGCACGGCCCTCGCCCGTGGTCCTGCCTGCGCACGACCTTCGGCTGCGATCGGACCAGCTTTTGCGGGAAGGCGCCTGCGCGGCCGTTGCCCGGTGAGCGCCCGTCCGGCGCCGGCGAGCGCTACCGCGGGGCTCTGCCGTCACGTCGATCGGCGGGCGTGAACGAACGCCTCGAGGTTGCCCTTCGGCCCTTCGATCACGCAGTCGGCCGTCCCGAGGATCTCGAAGCCGGCCTCGCGTACGTCGGAGACCGCCGCCTCGATCGCACGCGCGCGTACCGCCGGGTCGCGCACGACACCGCGTGTCCTCGAGGCCTCGTCGCGGCCTACCTCGAACTGGGGCTTCACGAGCGCGACGAGCTCTCCGCCCGGCACCGTGTTCCGCGCGATCGCCGTAGCGAGCTTGCCGAGCCCGATGAACGACGCGTCGACGACGACGAGGTCGCACGCGCCATTGATCTGCTCCGGCTCGAGTGTCTTCGCGTTCGTGCGCTCGAGCACGAGGACTCGGGCATCGGTGCGGAGCGAGTGCGCGAGCTGTCCGTAGCCCACGTCCACGGCTGCGACCGAGGCAGCGCCGCGCTGGAGGAGGCAGTCGGTGAAGCCGCCGGTGGACGCGCCGAGATCGAGGCAGCGCTTGCCCTTCGGATCGACGCCGAACGAATCGAGCGCGCCGGCGAGCTTCACGCCGCCGCGCGAGACGTAGGGGTGGACCTCGCCCCGCACCGCGATCGCGGCGTCCTCCGCGAGCATCGCTCCGGCCTTGTCGATGCGTGTCTCGCCGACATAGACCTTGCCCGCGAGGATCAGGGCCTGCGCCCGAGCGCGGGAAGGCGCGAGCTCGCGTACGACGAGGAGCTGATCGGCGCGCACCTTCATGGCGACCCTCCGCCCGTGTCGAGATCGATCGTCAGGTCCGGATGGATCGCCCGCGCGAGCAGCGCGAGCCCTTCGGCGATCCGCGGGCCCGGCCTCAGGACGGCCTCGTCCGTGATCGTCGAGACGTGTCCTGCCTGCACGGCGCGTACACGGGACCAGCCGGGGGCGTCCTTGCGGAGGCGCTCGCTCGCGCGCTCTTCCATCATCGCCGCGTTCACGATCACGTCGGGATCGAGGGCGAGGACTCGTTCGACGCCGATGACAGGGTAAGCGCCGCCCTCGCTGATCACGTTCGTTCCGCCCGCACGTCGGATCATCTCGTCGGGAAAGCTCGACGGACCGGCGACGCTGAGCGGCTCGAGGCCGAACACGACGAGGACGCGCGTCTTCGGCTTCGAGCTCACCGCGCGCTCGACGGCCGCGATGTGCTGGTGAATCGTATCGACCACCGCCTTGGCCGCCTCGGACCGCCCCGTCCGCTCGCCGACGCCGAGGAGCATCGCGTCGATCGCCTCGAACGACTCGGCGGGAGGGAAGAAGGTCGCGATCCCGCGGGCCTCGAGCTTCTCCGAGATCGCGCTGCCTGCGGGCCCGCGCGCGCCGACGACGAGATCGGGCTGGAGACCGAGGATCGCCTCGAAGCTCGGATCGACGTAGCCGCCGACCTGGGGGAGCTTCTTCACCTCCGGAGGGTAGTCGCAGTAGCGCGACCGCCCCACCATCGCGTCGCCGGCTCCGACGGCGAACACGGCCTCGGTGGTCGAGGGCGAGATCGAGACGATGCGCTGCGCCGGGCCGCTGCGAGCCGCAGGCTTGGGCTTCGAACACGCCGGCAGGAGCGCAAGCAGGAGCGCAAACGCGACCAGCGCAAGCGCGACCATGACGCGCGCGCCGAAACGGGGGAACCCGCCGTGGTTGGCGGACTGCTCTGCGATCCGGCTTTCGCTGTAGCCGCTGCGATTCACGGTGTGGCGCGCCTCGAGTCCACCCACGCACCCTAGCACGCGCTCGGCGTGCGCCTGCGGCGAACGCCGAGTATCCTCGCGCCGCCGTGGCAGCCTCCGTCTCAATCGATCACTACGCGCTCTTCGACGACGTCGTCGCCGTCGCGAAGAACGCGCATGCGGCGACTGCCGGCTGGCGGGCGATCTGCGTGCGGGCGCAGCGCATGGTCGGGAAGAAGGTGGTGCAGCCGCTGTCCGAGCTCGACCTCGATGACGAGGTCGCTGCGCTGTCCGCTCGCGTTCACGGGATCGTCCGGAACGTGCCGAGCGACGTCGACACGCTCGTGTTTGGTCTCTTCGACGGCATCGACGACGACGGTGCGGGCATCTACACCGGCTTTCACGTCGCCGGTGCGGCCGGCTTCGATCCGGAGGCGCGCTGGCTCCTCGCGACGCCGACCTGGTTGCCGGACGAGCGATTCCTGAAGAGCGTCGCGCTCGACACGATCGCCCGCGCAGGGGTCGTCGCGCGCGGCGAGGCGAAGAGGGCCGTCGCCCACGCGCTCCGCTTCGGCGCGGCGGCGCTCTTGAGCCGCTTTGCCGCCGAAGGCCTTCCGTACCGCGTCGTCGTGAGCTTCGACGACGGCGACTTCGCGGAGATCAGCGCGGGCTTCGGCGCCGCCGCCGTCATGCCCTGAGGGGGTGCTGCTCGCGGAGCGGCCCTCACGTGCGCCGCTTCATTCCGAGCATGCCGAAGGCGATCGAGACGAGGCTCACCGCGCTCGGGAGGAGCGAGCCGCCGCGCGCGCGCCACACGGCAGCTCCGAACAGCGCGGCGATCGCCACCGAGGGCAGATCGACCTTGCCTCGTGAGGAGGTCATCACGCCGTCGTCGAGCGACTTCATCCCGTCGGAGATCGCGGCGACGAGGCGTTGTGAGGGTCGCACGGGATTCCGGACGGGCGCGGGCGGAGGCGGCCTCACGAGCGAGAAGAGCTTCTGGTGCTCTCCGTAGGCGAGCAGCTCCTGCGCATCGCCCTCATGCAGCACGAGGAGCGTGCGCGTGATCGGATTGACCGAGACGCGAGAGACCTTCGGATTGTCCTCGAGGCCGCCGGCGACGCGGCTCAGCGAGCCACGACCGTCGTTCGGTCCGGACAGGTGAAGGCGCAGCCGCCCGCGGCTCATGTGACGAAGCTCGACCCGCGCGATCATCAGGAGAGCGCTCCCGGCCGCGAGCTGCCGTCCTTCGTCGAGTCGCCCGAGGAGCGGGGGAGCTCGGCCTCGTGCTCGCTCGCGACCTCGCTGCGCACCTCTGCAACGAGGTCTTCGAGCGCCTCGCCGACGTGCGCGATGCCCTCCTGTCCCTTGCGCAGCGCGAGCAACGCCGACTTCATGGCGCCCTTGGTGAGCGGCCGCAGCACCGGCCGATCCGGCTTCGGCAAGACGAGCCCAGCAGTCACTCCAGCTGCAAGGCCCACGATGAAGCTCTGTCGAAGCGATCGAAGAATGACCATCGTTCTACCCCCACTCGTTGAAACGTCCGTTTCGTTCCTGGCGCGTAAATCGCGCCTTCATCGTCTCGTTGATCATCAGCGGCACGATCGCCCCGCCGGCGGTCACGGCGAGGTCGAGCAGGCCGAGAGGCGCTCCTCCGAGTAGGCGCCTGAGCCGAGGCCAGAACGCGGCCAGGGCTTGCGCTCCGAGCGACGCCCCGACCGTCCCCCAGACGTATTTCCCGGCGCGCGTCCCGGTCATCGAGAAGACGCCGTGGTTCTCCGAACGCGCGCTGAAGGTGTGGAGCAGCTGGGCGGAGGTGAGGCCGAGGAACGCCATCGAGCTCGCGCGCGTTCCTTGCCCGTGCTTGCGGACTCCGTAGCCGTACGTGGCGAGTGCACCGGCCGTGATCACGAGCGACTCGAGGACCGTCCGTTTCATGTCGCCGCCGTCGAGCAGCCGCTCGTCGCGAGGAGGCGGCGGACGGCTCATCACCGCGGGCTCGGGTGGCTCGAGCGCGAGCGCCAGATCCGGGAAGACGTCCGTGACCAGGTTGATCCAGAGGAGCTGGATCGGGTTCAGCGGCTGACCCCAGTTCGCCGCCATCGCGCCGAGCATGACCCAGATCTCGCTCAGGTTCGTCGAGAGGAGATAGCGAACGGCTTTGCGGAGGTTGCCTCGGATCGTGCGACCCTGGCGGATGGCGGCCACGATGCTCGCCGGGTTGTCGTCCATCAGTACGACGTCGGCAGCCTCGCAGGCGACCGGCGTGTCCTGTCCGCCCATCGCGATGCCGATGTCGGCCGTCTTGAGCGCGGGGCTGTCGTTGATGCCGTCGCCGACCATCGCGACGACGAGCCCGCTTCGCTGGATGGCCTGGATGATCCGCAGCTTGTCCGAAGGGCTCACCCGCGCGAAGACCGGCGCGTCGGCGAGGAGCTCCCGCATCGCCTGAGCATCGAGATCCTCCATCCGCCTCGCGTCGACCACCACGCCGAAGCCGAGCTCGCGGCCAATCGCCTCCGCGGTCGGCGCTTGGTCGCCCGTCATCATGACGGTGCGGATCCCGGCCTTCCGCAGCGTGGAGACGACCGCATCGACCCCTGGCCGAGGCGGATCTCGCAGCCCCGCGAGCCCGACCCATACGAGCGTCGCCTCGGCCCCGACCGGGCCTCCTTCACACTCGGCGAAGGCGAAGGCGAGCACGCGCAGGGCGCCTCTGGCGAGCTCGTAGTTCTGCTGCTCGATCCTCTGCCTCACGTCGTCGGTGAGAGGACGGACCTTCCCGTGATCGAGCCAATGGGTCGAGCGACGGAGCACCTGCTCGGGGCTTCCCTTCACGGCGAGGAGTCGGCGGGGCGAGCGCCTGCTCTCCACCGAAGGCTCGGAGCACTCACTCATGGTGAGTGGCTCCTCAACGTGCTCCGAGACCGTGTAATGGCGGTCCTCGGTCCTGAGCTCCATCCGCACGCATCGGTGCTGCTCGCGCACCTGGCTCACGTCGATTCCCGCGTCGACCGCAAGGTACAAGAGGGCATTTTCGGTGGCCGAACCCTGGAAGCGATAGGCCTCGCCTTCACGCAGGATCTTGGACTCGTTGCACAGCACGCCGAGCTGCGTGAGCCGCGCGAGCGCCACGAGATCGACGCCGGCGAGCGCCTCGTCGGGAGGGAACTCCCCCTCGATGCGAAGCGAGGTCATGCCGGCGTAGATCGCGACGACGCTCATCTGGTTCAGGGTGATCGTGCCGGTCTTGTCGAGGCACACCACCTGCGTCGCGCCGAGCGTCTCGACGGCCTCGAGCTTCCGAATCACGGCTCGCTGGCTCAGCATGTTTCGCATCCCGAGCGAGAGCGTCGTGATCGCCACCGTCGGTAGCCCTTCGGGGACCGCGGCAACGACGAGCGAGGCCGCCATCTTCATCATCTGCAGGACGCCGTAGCCGCGCCACAGCCCGAGCGCGAACACGCCGCCGCAGACGAGGCTCGAGACCAGCACCGTCGTGTCGCCGAGCTCGCGCATCTGTCGCTGGAGCGGTGTTTCGGGTGCGGATGCACTGCCCGCGAGCTGCTGGATCTTGCCGATCTCCGTGTTCGAGCCGGTGGCCACGACGGTGCCGAGCCCGGTGCCCCCCGTCACGACGGTGCCGCGAAAGAGCAGGTTCTGGCGGTCGGCCATCGGAACGCTCCGCACACCGAGTGGGAGCGCGCTCTTCTGCACGGGAAGGCTCTCGCCGGTCAGCATGGACTCGTCGACCGTGAGGCGCTCGCCCTCGACCATCCGCACGTCTGCGTTCACCTGGCCGGCGCGGAGGACGAGGATGTCTCCACGCACGAGCTGCTCCGACGGAACGAGCATCGGCTTGCCGTCGCGGAGCACCTCCGACGGGCCTCGACCTGCCTCGCCCAGTCCGTCGACGGTCTTGTCGGCTCGCCGCTCGGTGACGTAGCCGATGCATGCATTCGTCAGGATCACGCCGGCGATGAGCACTGCATCGGCGGCCCCGCCCGTGGCGACCGAGAGCAGCGCCGAGGCCGTGAGCAGGGCGTTCGGCATCGACCGGAGCTGCTCGAGGAAGATCCCGATTCGCGAGCGCGCCTTGCTTCGCAACGTCACGTTCGCGCCGTGAGCGCGTAGCCGGTGCTCGGCCTCAGCCACCGTGAGCCCGGCCCTCGACGATCCCAGCCGGTCGAGCGACTCGTCGGCCGTCAGTACATGCCAGTCCGGCACGGCTGCGCCGTCGAACGCGTCGGGGAGTGCTGCGAGGCCGAGCGAGACGAAGACCTCGACCTCGGCGCGGATCTCCTCGGCGCTCCGTTCGACCCCGTGCACGACGAGGACGTTGCCCGTGAGTGCGCTCGCCGAGACGCGCTCGATGAACGCAGCGCGGGAGAGCCCGCGCTCGAGGACCGACTCGAGCTCCATCGATCCCTTGAGCCCGCGGACGTGGAGTCGTGTTCGCCCGCGAACGACGGCGTGCATCGTCGTCACCCGGGGGGCTGTTGCGCTTTCTCCCTGAGCGGTGTCCGTGCCGGAGGACGTGAAGTCCACCAGCGTGTGCGCAGCGACGTGCCGAGCCGATCCGCTCGGCAACGCGTCGTGCGCGCGACCGTCGCCACCGGACAGGAGACGCTGCTCATCACCCCCCCGCTTGCCCACGAGGCGGACGCTATCCCGGCGCAAGCACGTCCGAAAGCCACCGAGATGCCGCGCGACTCGGTGACGCGCAGCGCTGATGCAGAGGGTCGCTGTCGCCGACGCGCAGCGCGCACGGGGCCGCGGAGATGCGGGCTCACGCAGCGCTCCACTCGGCCGCGCGCATCACGCGGGCTGGGTCGGGGGTCGGGTCAGTCAGTCAGTCAGGTCCGACCGATGAGACCGTACTTGTGAAGCTTCTCGATCAGCGCGGGCCGCGACACGCCGAGGCGACGTGCGGTCTCGCTCTGGTTCTTGTTCGCAGAGTCGAACTCGTTGCGAATGATCGTGCGCTCGAACGCTTCGACGCGCGCGCGGAGCGGATGGCTCGGGCCCGGATCGCCCGGGGCCTCGCTGCTCGACGGTGCGAGGGAGAACGGCGCATTGGACGAGCGCGCCTCTTCCGTGAGCGAGCGCCAGAGCGCGAGTGTCAGGCGGTCGTCGGCGGTGAGCGCGAGGAGTCGCGCGACCGTGTTCTCGATCTCGCGCACGTTGCCCGGCCACGTATGCGCCTTGAACGCCTCGACGAGCGCGGGCTCGACGTTCACCTGGTCCATGCCGTACCGCTCCGAGTACGTGCGGACGAACGCGCGGACGAGCGGCTCGATGTCCTCGGGGCGCTCGCGGAGGGGAGGGACCCGAATCGGGACGACGTTGAGCCGGTAGAAGAGGTCCTCGCGGAAGCGACCGGCCTTCACCTCGGCGGCGAGGTCACGATTGGTCGCCGCGACGAGGCGCACGTCGACGAGCTCGGCACGCCCGCCGACCGGCTGGACGTCGCCGGACTGCAACGCGCGAAGGACCTTCGCCTGGATCGGGAGCGCGAGCTCGCCGACCTCGTCGATGAACAGCGTCCCCTTGTCGGCCTGTTGGAAATAGCCCGTCCGCGCCTGCGTCGCGCCGGTGAAGGCGCCCTTCGTGTGCCCGAAGAGCTCCGCCTCGGCGAGCTCGCCGGGGATGGCAGCGGCGTTGAAGCGAACGAGCGGCTTGTCGGCGCGCTTCGAGTGCGTGTGGAGCGTGGCGGCGAGGACGTCCTTGCCGACGCCGCTCTCGCCCGTGAGGAGGACCGTGACGTCCTTCGGCGCGACGCGCGCGACGAGCTCGAGGACGCGCTTGGTGGCCGGGCTCTCCGCCACGATCGGACGACCGAGCGAGGCTTCCGTGCGGAGGCGCGCGTTCTCGAGGCGAAGGCGCCGGGTGTCGACGGCGCGGGTGACCGCGAGGAGGATCTCGTCGGGATCGAACGGCTTCGGCAGGTAGTCGAACGCGCCCGCCTTCATCGCAGCGACGGCGACGCGTTCGGAGCCGTGCGCCGTGAGCATCATCACGGGGACGCCCGGGTCCTGGACCCGCATCGTTGCGAGGACGTTCATCCCGTCGACGTCGGGCATCGCGAGATCGGTGATCACCACGTCGGCGCCTCGCGCCTCGAACGCGGCGATCCCCGCGGCACCGCCGTCTGCAGTCTCCACCTCGAGGCCGGCATCGCCGAGCACAGCCTCGAGCGTGAAGCGCATCGAGGCTTCGTCGTCGATCACCAGAACGCGCGCCATTACCCTCTCTCTAACCGATGATGCGGAGCAGACGGAGCGGATCGACTCTGGACGGAGTCGATCCGCTCACGACGGGACCTTCTCGGCCCGGCCGAACGCGGGCGCGGGCGCAGGCGAAGACTCGGGCGCGTCGGCGGGCTTCGACTGCCTCGCGGCTTTCGCCGCCTGGAAGGCCATGTGGCACGGGTTCGGGAGCTTCTTCCGTACGAGCTGGCCCGCGCTCGCGGGGAGGAGCACGGTGGCGGTGGTGCCTCGGCCCGACGTGCTGTCGAAACAGAGGGTGCCGCCGTGTTGCTCGATGATGCCGCGCGCGATGGCGATGCCGAGGCCCGACCCGCCCTCCTTCGTCGTGTAGTAGGGCTTGCGGATACGGTCGAGGACGTCGGGCGTCATGCCGGAGCCGCGGTCCATCACGCGGAGCAACGCAGCGCCGTCACCGCAGCTCGTGGCGATCTCGAGCGTGACCGTCGCGCCCTTCGACGACGCCTGCATCGCGTTGAGGACGAGGTTGAGCAGCGCCTGGCGGAGCTTCTTCGCATCGGCGTCGAGCGAGAGCTCGCGGCTGCCGCGCACCTCGATCGTGACACCGGCATCCGCGGCGCGCGTCTCGAGCAGGAGCGAGAGCTCGTGCGCGATCTCGTAAGGCTTCGTCGGCGCGACGGTGAGGTCGTCGAGCCCGCGCGAGAACGAGAGGAAGCCGTCCACGATCTCCTGGAGGCGCTCGGCCTCGGCGGCGACGATCGTGAGCCGCTCCTTCATCTTCGGGTCGTCCGAGCTGCGGGCCATGTGCTGCGAGAGGCCCTTGATCGCCGCGAGCGGGTTCTTCACCTCGTGGGCGAGGCGCGCGGCAATACCCTCGAGCGCGCGCGTGCGGCCTTCGTTCTCGTCGCAGAGCTCCTCGCGGCGCTCGGCGAGCTCGAGGGTGATGCGCTCGTAGGCGCCGCTGATCGCCTTGCCGATCTTGTAGACGGCGGTGACCGACATCAGCGCGCTCGCGAACGCGATCGCGACGTACTCGGAGGTGGCGAACGGAAGGTTCGTGCCAAGCGGTCCCGGCAGCGTGCACCAGCGCGAGAAGCACGCCATCACGCCGAGGATGATGGCGAACTTCGCGAGGAAGTGCCGGCGCCGGTGCTCGAGGCGCGGGTCCATCGCGACGCCCATGAAGAAGGGGACGATGCTCAGGATGAGAGGGCTCGCGAGGCCGCCGGTGTTCGCGATCGCCACGAGGATGGCGACGCCGCACGCAAAGAGGGACAGGCGGAGACGGAGACCGTCGTCGACCCGTTCCATCCGGCGGAAGCCGGCGAGGATGACGAGCGACGAGGCGATCTGGATGGCGAGACGCTCGCGCGGAAAGTCGCGCACGGCGAGGATGCCGATGACGAGCGCGTGGAACGGGATGACCATGGCGAATCGCCACCGCGACGCCATTCCAGCCATGTCCTCGAAGACACGCCGCCGTACGGCCTCGAACCGAGCGCGTCGGTTCGCCTCCTCCAAGTCTACGTGCATGCTCATGCTTCGGAACCAAAGCATACCGCGAGTTTCCCACCCGATCCGATGCTGATCGGGCCGCTCGCGTTGCGAAGTCGGGTGCTCGGTCTCGGGCGCGCGGAATACCCCGTTACGGATGTACAGGTCCGATCGGGTCCCTAGCGGTGCCAACCCGTCCGAAGGGTTGGCGGACGAGCTTACCGCCTGCGACGCCGGACGGCGCCGAGCACGGCCGCGGCTCCGAAGATCGCCGAGCACCACGAGAGGGCGGAGGAGCCCGGCGTGGCCGCGCAGCCGGTGGTCGTGGTCGTGGTCGTGGCCGCGGGCGGAGCCGGCGCCGGGGCGGCCGCGAGGCAGAGGCTCTCGCGGCATTCGAATCCCTCGGGGCAGCTCGACTCGCTCGCCTCGTCGCAGGCCTGGGAGCAAGCGAGCGTCCCGTCGCCGACGTCGGCGCAGACCTTGCTCTCGCAGTCCTTGTTCCTCTCGCAGGCCTCACCGAGTCCGAAGCCCGACGGCTTCGTGCCGCTGTCTGCTGGCGGTGCCCCGGCGTCCTTCGGCTTCGGGGTCGCCGGCGGCTTGTAGGCCGTCCACGACGGCTCCGGGTACAGCGTCCAGTCGTTCGACGCTGCCTTTGCAACCTCGAGCACGAAGTCGCGATGGGCGTCGAAGCGGGTGTAGACCGAGCCCATGCACATCGTGCCGTCGTCGCTCTCACCTCCGCGCGAGAGCACGCCGAACGAGAGCGGTGCTCCCTTGGCGAGCAAATCCATCTCGTATGCGCTCGAGCCGCTGTCGCCGGAGCACGTACCGTCGCCGCCCACGAACTCCTTGGCGTTGACCGTCGCCGGGCACGGCATGTCGGGCGAGCCGGGGATGCAGAGGACGCTGATCGGCTTGCTCTTTCGCCGCGTGCCGCTGTCTCCGGCGTTCGGAGCGGTGATGCCGTAGCCGATCCCGACGAAGTTCGGGGTGTACTGGTCCGGATCCCACATGAGGTATTGGACGCCGGGAACGATCGGTTTCGCGACCGAGGCCGGGATGGACTGGCTCAATATGAGGAGCGCGATGTCGTTGCCGCAGATGTGATCGTCGTCGGGGACGGCGACCGAGCTGACCGCGTACCAACCGGACTGATTGGCTCCCATCGTCGTGTTGGTCGTGACCCGGATCTGGCTCTTGCGGCCGCCGAACGTGGGGTTGACGGTGCAATCGACCCTCTGGGGTGACTGATCGACGCAGTGCCGCGCGGTCGCGACGACGTTCGGCAGGATCAACGCGCCCGAGCAGGTGCTGCCGAGACACATGCTGTTGAGCGGGCCACCTTGCGCGCACACGCCGACGGCGAACTTGCTCGTGCTGTCGGTCGAGCCGCCCTGGATTGCCTGGGAGGCCTCGCCGGTGTGGGCGCTCTCCTCCGGCGAGGAGGAGGGGGTTGAGCAGCCGCTGCCCGCAAGGGCAATCACCGCGAACACACCCCCCGCACCAAGCCAAGCCAACCGCATGCGATTCGTCCTCCGAAGCACCTTCGTCAATGACACGGCCGAGCGGTCCGCGCGAACGAAGGGAGGCAGAGTGTACGAGCGGACGGCGCTCGGGCAAGCCGCATGTCGATTCCGAGGCACTCCGTTCACCGTTCTCATACGCCTGCACGATTGCAGTTCACTCGGGCCCCGCGCGTTGGCGCCCCGCGTCAACTCCGCGAACGCAACAATCTTGGCCCGGATATGCCTCCCATGGCCTTCTCCTCGGCGCCGGAGGCTTTTTCATGAGGAATGTTCTCGGATTCATCACGGGCTTGGGAGTTCTACTGACGACGACGGTTGCCCTCGCGCAGCCGACGGAGCCCGCTCCGGGGACCGGCGCGGCGCCGGCCGACCAGAGCGCGCAGCCGCTCCCGCCGCCGCCGCCCGCGACCGTCAGCGCGAGCACCAGCACGAGCATGACCGCGGCTGCGCCTGCAGCGGCGAGTGAGAAGAAGGACGACGGCATCACCGACCACGAGAAGGTCGTCGGGAAGTTCGGCGTCATGTACTTCGGCGTGACGCAGCAGCCGATCGGAACCGGTGCCGCCGCAGCTGTCGGGCGTGGCACCGTCCAGACGCCGGTCATCGGCGCGCGCTACTGGCTCCAGGAGCGCCTCGGCATCGACGTCGGCATCGGCTTCAACTTCTTCAGCTCGTCGCGCTCCGTCACGAACGGCCCGACGACCACGGACACGGACGGCCCCGCCGTTCTCGCGTTCGCGGTCCACGGCGGTCTGCCCCTCGCGTTCGCGTACGGCAAGCACTACAAGTTCCTCGTCGTCCCGGAGCTGAACGTCGGCTACGCGACGCAGACGGAAGCGCAGCAGAACCCCCAGCCGGGTGCCCCTGTGGCGGCGGACATCCATCGCAGCGGCTTCCGCTTCGACGTCGGCGGGCGCGTCGGCACCGAGATCCAGTTCGGCTTCATCGGCGTCCCGGAGCTCGCGCTCCAGGCGTCGGTCGGCCTGAACTTCCGCCACCAGGTGTGGAGCGCGAGCCAGGACGCCGCGAACAACGTGCCCGCGTCGTCGTCCTCGGACCGTGCGTCCAACATCGGCACGACGGTGCAGAGCGACCCGTGGGCGCTCTTCACCAACAACATCTCGGCCATCTACTACTTCCCGTGAGCGATGGGCGCGGGCTGACCGTGCCCTCGAAGCGGTCTGCTAAGCTTCGATCCGGAGCGGGAGGCGTCATGCGAAACCACGGGCGGCTCGGTTGGGCGACAGCGTCGATCGTCGCGAGCGGGGGACTCCTCGCGTGCGTCGGTGGCGGTGGTGGCCTCAGCGACGGGATGGCCACGTGGGATCCGGCGTCAAGCTCGTTCGAGCGCGCGGAGGACGGGCGCGAACGCGCGCCCGGCTTCCTCGAGAACGCACCTGGCTCGGAGGGGGCGGTAGGCGCGTCGGCGGAGCACGCTCCGGGCGCGCAAGGTGGCGGCGGCGCTGCTGCGTTCGACTGCTCCGGGACCTTCACCTGCCGCGAGTCCGGCGACGACGATACGTCCACCCTCAGGCTGCAATCGAGCGACGGCGTCTGCTCGGTCGCCGGCAGCAACCTTGCGGTCGTGCTCGGCTCCGACGGCTCGCTGAGCTTGAACGGCAAGAAGGTCGGAACCTGGTCCGCGACCGCTGATGGCTTCACCGCCGTCACCGACGAGGGAACGGTCACCTGCACGCGGGGTGGCTCGCAGTCCAGGAACACTGAGCCGCCCAGGAGGGGCGAAGACGCCCCGCCCAGCAGCAGCTCCAGCAGCTCCGGCAGTGCTGGCGGCGGTAGCGTTCCTTCCCCCGTCGACGACGGCGGCTGAGCGTCGAACGCGTGACGCGTGAGCGTGGCTCGAGGGGTCGTCGGCCCCTCGAGCTCCGCGGCGTCGTACGCGCGTCAGGGCGCGAAATCGGCGCGTGCGTCGGCGGGTAGGAGGCCGGCGCTGCGTCCACGCTCGAAGAGCACGTCGATCGCCGTTCGGACGTCGGCCGGTGCTTCGAGCGTGTCTTCGTTCGCGTACATCGCGAGGTAACGATCGAGCGAGGCCTTGTCGAGGCCGACGTCCGAGCGTGTCTCCGCGGCGAGGAGCGCACGGCTGACCTCATCGGCGTGATCGGCTGCCCAGCGGATCGACGAGCGGCACACCCGCGAGACGCGCTCGACGAGCTCGGGCCCGAGATCGCGCCGGATGGCATTCCCGCCGAGTGGCAGAGGAAGGCCGCCGGTCTCCTGCGCCCACGCTTCTCCGATGTCGACGACCTTCACCGTGCCTTCGCGCTCGTAGAAGAGGCGCCCCTCGTGGATCAGGAGCGCGGCGTCGATCGTCCCGGCGCGGAGCTCATCGAACGCGCGCGAGTATGGCGCGATCGGCACCACGACGGGCTCGAAGTCGGGGAGGAGCAGGCGGAGCACGAGATACGCCGTCGTGCGGAGGCCCGGAACGCCGATGCGCTTGCCCGCGAGCGACGCGAGCGACGTCGCCTTCGGCGCCACGACGACGGGACCATAGCCGCGCCCGACGGACATCCCGTGAGGGAGCAGCAGGTGATCGCGCGCGACGCGCGCGTACTGCGCGATCGACACGGCGACCACGTCGAGGTGCGCGGCGCTCTCGTCGGAGGCCGCCTCGGCGCGACGGTTGAGCGTCTCGGTGTCCGCGCGCTCGGCGGTGAATGAGAGGCCTTCGGTGTCGACCTTGCCCTCGAGCAAGGCCCAGAACATGAAGATGTCGTCGCTGTCGGGCGAGAACGCTAGGCGGAGCGGTCGGTCCATCACTTGCACTCGAGGTTGCGGAGGGCGTCGATCTCGGCGGTCAGCTCGGGGGTGCTCACCAGCGCTTCGATCGCCGCGTCGTTGATACCGAGGTTCGTCATCCCCGTTGTCTCGCGCAGGTAGAACCAGCCGCGGTCCCACACGGAGAGCGTCGCTTGACGCCAGCACGCGTCTTCGCTGAGCAGCTCGTAGGCCGCGGGGTTCTCGGTGCGAGCCATCGCAAGATAGCGCTCGATGTACCAGAGAAACGTCAGGATGCCGTCGCGTTCGCTTGCCTTCGATCCGGAATAGGCGTCCTGGAAGGCGAGCGCCGTCGCGAGCGAGTTCACGTACTGCGCGGCCTCCTCGAGGACGGAGTTGTAGCCCTGGTCTCCGCTGTCGAACTTCGAGTCGGTCGCGTTACCGTCGAGGTAGATCGGCGCGTACATATCGCAGTCTTTGCCGGCGGTCCCCGAGGCGCACGCCTTCCGCTTCGCGTAGTGCCCATCGCCCTTGATCAGGCTGCGCGCGAACGTCTTGCCGCCGCGGCTCGTCGTGTCGCCGGTCTTGCACGTGAACTTGAGGTCGGGACGGATGACGAAGGCTGAGCTCTTTCCGCTCGCCTCGCCGAGGTCGTAGAAGTGGCCGCACTCGTGCACCACCGTCGTCGCCTGGCGGAGGACGGCGTTCGCGCTCGACTTGTCCGAGAGGAAGCGGTCGATGCAGTTGCCTTGCGTCTGTGCGAGCGAGCTCGAGAGGCCGCCCGCGACGATCGCCTTACCGAGCGGGAAGCGAAGCTCGAGGGCGTCGAGGAGGTAATCGTTCGCGGTGGCGCTGGAGAAGAGGAGATCGGCGAGGCTCGCCTTCGTCGGGAGGGTCTCGGTGTACTCGTCCTGGGCGCAGCCGGGCTGCTCCGGATTCGCCGGCGGCCCGTCGCTGCTTCCCGAGCCGTCACCGCTGCCGTTCGGATCCGAGTCGCCGAAGCCCTCGCGCACCTCGGTCGCGCAGCCCGTGCCCGCGATGGCCGATCCGCAGCCGAGGAGTCCAAGCGCAAGCAACCCTAGAATACGGCTGTGCTTTCCCATAGCGGGGGCTTCATGGCATGGCTGGGGTGGATTTCAAGGGATCCAGGCTTTCCGAGACGCAAATGACCCTCGCCGAAGAGGCTCTCCGGAGCCGCCCCCACGGAGGTGCCGAGACGACCTCGGTCGTCCACGAAGCTCATCCGATTCTTCGAGGTGCGAGGTCTGGCCGAGAGCGCTAGGGTCGGCCCCATGCGGGTCGCAGTACTCGAGAAAAACGGGGGCAAAGGCTGGTTCTTGCTCGAGGGGGATCGCGCGCGGCGCTTCGACGGCTCGCCGTTCGAGGGCGCACGGCTGGGCTCGATCGAGATCGCTTGGTCGCCGGCCGATCTTCGGGCGCCGGTGAAGCCGTCGAAGATCGTCTGTGTCGGCCGGAACTACGCGGCCCATGCGAAGGAGCTCGGCAACGAGGTGCCGAAGGAGCCGCTGCTCTTCTTCAAGCCGCCGTCATCGATCATCGGTCCGGGCGGCGCCGTGGTGTTGCCGCGCGAGTCCGAGCGCGTCGAGCACGAAGCGGAGCTCGGGGTCGTGATCGGGCGGCGCGTCCGCAAGGTCGCGCGCGAGCAGGCCTTGGCGGCGGTCTACGGCTACACGTGCGTCTGCGACGTGACCGCGCGCGACCTCCAGAAGAAGGACGGCCAGTGGACGCGCGCGAAGGGCTTCGACACCTTCTGCCCCACCGGGCCGTGGATCGAGACGGAGCTCGATCCGTCGGACCTCGAGGTGAAGTGCACCGTCGACGGTGCCGTTCGCCAGCTCGGCCGTACGTCCCAGATGATGTTCGACGTCGCATCGCTCGTCTCGTACGTGAGCGCGGCGATGACCCTCGAGCCGGGCGACCTGATCGTCACCGGTACGCCCGAAGGCGTCGGTCCGCTCGCGCCCGGCAATCGCGTGGTCGTCGCGGTCGAGGGCATCGGCGAGCTCGGGATCGGCGTCGTCGGGAGCACGTGAGCCGGGCGAGGGGGGCCGCGTTCGCGATCGCGGGCCTGCTCGCGATTGTGGGTGTCGTCGTCGCTGTGCGGACCTCGAACGACGCCGCGCCGTGCGGCGACGGGTTCACGCGAGACGGGCCGCGCTGCTGTCCGGCGAGGACCGCCGCGAGCAAGCGTGGCTCCTGCGCCGTGGAGAGAGGCGCAGCGTGTCCGTCGCCGCTCGTTCCGACGGATCACGGCTGCGATGCGCCGGAGCACGACGTCGTCGATGTCCCCGCGACGACGGTGATCGTGGGCCCCTCCGATTGGGAGGCCGAAGGCCGCGTCCCACCGCGCACCGCCGTCGTCGCAAGCTTCGCGATCGATCGCTTCGAGGTCACGGCGGGCCGCGCCTGCGCGCACGTCGAGGGCGCGTCGTTCTGTGACGTGAGCGATCCGTCGCGCGCCGCGAGCGGTGTGTCTTTCGAGCAGGCGCGTGCGTACTGCAGGGCTCGGGGCGGGAGGCTCCCGACCGACGACGAATGGCTCGCGGCGGCGGGAGGCGATCGTCCGCGCCGCTATCCGTGGGGCGATACCGGCGCGGTCTGTCGCCGAGCCGCGTGGGGCCTCGAGTCGGGGCCATGCGGAGAAGGCGCGACGGGTCCGGATACGGTCGGCTCGCATCCCGAGGGGGCGACGCCGCTCGGGATCCACGATCTCGCCGGCAACGTGGCCGAGTGGGTGGAGGCGCCGTGCCCGGAGTCGGGGACCGCGTGCCCGCGTGTCGTGCGCGGCGGAGCTTGGAAGACGCGGCTCGCGACGGAGCTCCGGACGTGGCTGCGCCGCGAGGCAGCGACCGAGTCGATTCGCGGCGGCGACGCGACCATCGGGTTCCGCTGCGTCTACGATCGGGCGCCGTCGCCCTGAGCGGATCCGCCCCGGCGGCGGACGAGGACAAGATCCGCGCGTCCCACCAAACGATCGGCTTCCTCTCGCCGTGCGGGCGGGTACGCTGGTCCGTCCCATGACATGCGCCGTGCTCAGCATCGGGACAGAGCTCACACGTGGAGAGCTCGTCAATACCAACGCCTCGTGGCTCGCGACTGGCCTGACGGAGCTCGGGTTCGAGGTCATCGAGCACTGCACCGTCGATGACGACAAGGGGCGCATCGTGGCCGCGCTCGATCGTCTCGCGCGGGCAGCGAAGGTCATCGTGTGCACCGGCGGTCTCGGGCCGACGACGGACGACCTCACGACCGTGGCCGTGGCGGCCGCGCTCGGCGTCGGGATCGAGCGCGACGAGGCTTCGCTCGATCACATCCGGCGTCGCTTCGAGAAGCTCGGGCGGACGATGAGCGAGTCGAATGCCAAGCAGGCCGACTTCCCCGCGGGCGCGGCGATCCTCCCGAACCCGATCGGCACCGCCCCGGGCTTCGCGGTGGAGATTCACGGAGCACGAGCGTTCTTCATGCCCGGCGTGCCGCGCGAGATGAAGCGGATGTTCGACGAGCACGTCGTCCCGCGGATCCGCGAGGTCGCTCCGAACGACAGCCATCAACTCCGCTTCCGCACCTTCGGTCTCCCGGAGAGCGTGGTCGGCGAGAAGCTCGACGGCATCGAGGCCGCCTTCCCGGGCGTGACCATCGGCTATCGCGCGCACTTCCCCGAGATCGAGGTGAAGGTCCTCGCCCGAGCCGCCGATCGCTCCGGCGCGGTCGAGCTCGCGGAGCGCGCCGCGAGCGAAGTGCACGCGCGCCTCGGCGAGGTGATCTACGGCAACGGCGACGACACGTTCGCCGGAGTCGTCGGTCGCGCCCTCCGCACGCGCGGCTGGACCCTCGCGATCGCCGAGTCGTGCACCGGCGGTCTCGTCGGCCACCTCCTCACGAAGGAGCCGGGCGCGTCCGACTTCCTCCTGCTCGATGCGGTCACCTACGCCAACTCGGCGAAGCAGGCCGTCCTCGGCGTCGACGAGGACGCGCTCCGCGGGCACGGCGCGGTGAGCGCCGAGGTGGCGACGCGCATGGCTGACGGCGCGCGCCGCGTCTCCGGCGCCGACGTCGCGCTCGCGATCACGGGCATCGCCGGACCCACCGGAGGCAGCGAGGCCAAGCCCGTCGGCCTCGTCTACCTCGCGGTCTCGACCCCGAAGGGCACCGTGGTGAAGGAGCAGACCTTCCCCGGCGAGCGCTACTGGATCCAGACGCTCGCCGCGTACATGGGCCTCGCGATGGTCCGCGCGGCCTGCAAGAACATCTGAGCGCTGCTCAGCGCGTCGCGAGGATCTCGTCGGCCCACTTCTTCGCCTGCGCGCAGGTCGAGGTCGACGTCCACGTCGTGTTCACGGCGCGGGCAGGGCCGGTCGCGAGCACGACGTCGCGATCCTTGCGGGCGAGGATGAACGGGCCGAGGTCCTTGCGCTCGAAGCACACCGCGTCGGGCGCATCGATCGAAGCCTTCCCCAGCGTCTTCTTCAGGCCGGGCGTGAGCTTCTGCATCGCGCGCTCGGCGAACGGGAGCGCGTCGTAGCGGGAGTGCACCGCGAACGCGAGCTCGTCGCCCTTCGTGTACACGGCGGAGCGATCACCGCCCCAGCCGGCGGCGGCGCGGCGCGCCTCGGCGGCGTCGACCCACTCCTCGAACGCGAGCGCGAAGCCGAGCTCGCCGAAGGTGTCCTCGTCGTCCAGCTTCCAGCCCGCTCCGAGCGCGAGCGCGGAGGGAGCGGGGATCGGAATCGCGGGCTCGTGGCTCTCCCACTTGTCGACGTGGAGCACCTGCTCGGTCGTGGTCGGCGGCTGCGCCCACGCACGATCGACCATCGCCCATCCGCCCTTCTTACGCAGGGCGTGTACGAACGAGAGGCCGTCGATGTACGGAGCGACCAGCGTCGTCCGGAGGATGTGCGGCACGCCCTTGATCGAGGCGCCGTTCACGCCGCTCGCCATCAGCTCGCGGACCATTTCCTCCGGGAGATCGAGGGCGGTACGACCCTGCTCGTGCATGATGAAGTCCATCATCACGCTCGTGGCGTCGCCTTCGGCGAGGCACGCCAGCGCGAGGGTCTCGTCGCCCTTGCCCGGGCGGTAGGAAGAGCGGGACTTCAGGTCCCAGTTCTGGTCCTGCAGCGCGTGCACGAGCTCGTGCGCGAGCGTCGCTTCCGCCTCTTTCCCCCGCAGGTCGGCGGCGAGGTACATCGTGCCGTTCTTCGGCTCGTAGAAGCCCTCGAGCTGCGCTTCGAGGAGCTTCATCATCTCACCGAGGTAGTCGAACGTCGGCGGCGCGAAGCCGAACATCTGGAGGAGCTGACCTTCGCGGCGGAGCGCTTCGGCGGGGTACTCGCGGAGCGCCTTGTCCTTCACGCGCCCGACGAGCTTGTCGCGTTCGAGCTTCACCCCGGGGACAGGGCGTGACGCCTTCACCCCGCGGATCTCGCTGACGCGCGCGAGCGTCCGCGCGACGGCCTTCGACTCCTTCGAGGAGAGCGACGCCTCCGCATCGTCCGCGGGGCCGGACGCACCGGCATCGGCCAGGGGCGCCGGCGTCGAGAGCTCGCTCGTGGCGGCCGTCGGCGGCTTGCCGCCCGAGCAGCCGGCCGTCGCGGCCGCGACCGCGATCGCGCTCGCGACGAGCGCGCCGTGGAGCCGCGTCACCGGGAGCTCCGGATCGCCTCGATCGCGCTCTTGTAGTCCTTCGTGTTGAAGACCGCGTTGCCCGCGACGAGCACCCGGGCGCCGGCGGCGATCGCGTCCTTCGCGGTCTCCGCGGTGATCCCGCCGTCGATCTCGAGGTCGATCGGCAGGCCGCGCTCGTCGATCATCTTCCGGATCGCGGCCACCTTCGGCAAGACCTCGCGGATGAGGCTCTGGCCTCCGAAGCCGGGATTGACGCTCATCACGAGGATCTGGTCGGCGACGTCGAGGACGTAGCGGAGGGTGTCCTCGTTCGTCGACGGGTTCAGCGTGACGCCGGCCCGCTTGCCCAGCGAGCGGATGTGCGTGAGCGTCCGGTGGAGGTGCGTGCACGCCTCGACGTGGACCGTGATCGTGTCGGCACCGGCCTCGGCAAACGCATCCACGTAGCGCTCGGGCTCGACGATCATCAGGTGGACGTCGAGCGGGAGCTTGGTCACGCGCCGGAGCGCCTTCACGACGGGCGGCCCGATCGTGATGTTCGGGACGAAGCGTCCGTCCATCACGTCGACGTGCAGCCAGTCGGCGCCGGCTGCCTCGACTGCCGCGATTTCCTCGCCGAGACGAGCAAAGTCTGCCGAAAGGATCGAGGGGGCGACGAGGATGCTTTGGTTCATGCTTTCTGGACCCGAGGAGGTGATCCGTCGCCTCTTACCACACCTAAATGCCTGGCCTTGCACTCGGCGCTCGCTTGCGAAAGTCTAGGCGGGCATGCAGACGCGCAAGATCACCAAGGCTGACTTCGACCAGATCGTCGAGGTCATCGACCGTTGGTGGGGAGGCCCGATCAGCACGTTCGCTCATCCGATCTTCTTCTATGAGCTCGGAGACAACGCGCTGGTCGTGGAGAAGGACGGTCGGCTCATCGGCTTCCTACTCGGGTTCGTCGTCTTCAAGACGCCGAAGACTGGGTACGTCCACCTCGTGGGGATCCATCCCGATTTCCGGCGTCAGGGCGTCGCCCGCCTCCTCTACGAGAACTTCACCGAGCGCTGTCGCGGGCTCGGCTGCATCCGGATGAAGGCGATCACGACCGCCGGCTACGAAGGCTCGATCCGCTTCCACGAGGCGATGGGCTGGAGCGCTGAAGAAGTCGAGGACTACGCCGGCCCGAGCCGCAAGCGCATCGTCTTCACGAAGGACCTCACGCCCACGCGCATCGCGCAGGCCTGAAGCCAACGCGCGCGCAGGCCTGAAGCCGCGCGCCGCATGTGCGACGTCCGCGCCATCCGCTTTTCGGGGGCGCGTGACGCGTACCGGTGTCACGAACATGCGCCGGCTCGCGCGTCTTCCGGGAAGCCCCGGCGCATGCGCGTCCGGCTCGAGCGTCCCATGGCAGTCTCTCGCCTCTGCGCGTGCACCGCCGATGCTAGACGTGAGATGCTCGTTCCATCCGGCAGCGGAGGGCTCTCCTCGGGCTTCGCCGGCGGCTCCCTTCGATGAAGCGATCGCCTGCACGGAACACGACCTCCCTCTTCGGCCTGATGGCGCTCACGGCATGCGCGATCGGCGGCCCGTTGATCGCGTGCACCTCCGAGGCGACTCGCGCGCCGTTCGCCCCGGCGGCGACGGAGGAGACGAGAGAGCCCGACGAGCCGGCGCCCGCCCCGTCGGCGAGCGGGACCCAGGTCACCCCCTCGAAGACCACGTCCGACGGGGGCGCCACGACGCCGGACGACGACTGCAAGCGCGCTGCACCGAGCAAGGAGTGTGGAGTCGTCCCGCAATGCGGATGCGCCCCGACGCACACGTGTGATGTCGTCGATCCGGCGGGCACCGCACGGTGCGTCCTCGCCGGAAACGCGCCGATGGGCCATCCGTGCACTGCCACGGCGGGCTGCGCCCTCGGCCTGACGTGCATCTTCGGGACGTGTCACGCGTTCTGCGACGATCCTTCGAAGGCGTGCACGCAGCCGGGCACCGGAGCCTGCTTGCAGGTCGAGACGCAGAGCGGCTCGGCCGTACCGAACCTCGCGGTCTGTCGCGTCGCGTGTGACCTCCTCGATGCAAATAGCTGCGGTGGAAAAACCAACGCAGGCATCGGCGTCTGTTACGTCGACGACAAAGGAAGCACGGATTGTCGGGAGGGCGGCTCGCGGACCGTGGGCCAGACGTGCTCGCCGACGGACGAGTGCGGTCCCGGCCTCGTCTGCACGACCTCGAACGGCGACAGCAAATGCCGGCGCTGGTGCCGGGTCGCCCAGGGCACGAGCGACTGCGGAGCGGGCAAGGCCTGCACGGGCTTCACCCCCGAGGTCAAGGTGGGCTCGGTGGTCTACGGCGTCTGTGCCTTGTAAGCTCGCGTCCGGATCGCTTTACAGGCGGCATAAAGCGCGCGAAGGTCAGAGGTGCGATGTCTTCCGTGAAGCCGCCCGCGGCCCAACCTCCTCGACGAGGGGCATCCGAACCTTCCGTCACGATCGCGCAGCTTCGTGAGGTCGGGCTCTTCGGTGCGCTCTCGGACGAGTTCCTCGAGCACCTCGTCTCGACGCTGAGCGTCCTCCGCGTGATGGTCGGCGACACGATCTTCCGCGAGGGCGACCCCGCGCGCGAGATGTATGTCGTGCTCGAGGGCGAGATCGAGGTGCTGAAGAAGAGCCGCCGCGGTCGTGAGACGCGCGTCGCAATCCTAGGCCCCAACGATACCTTCGGCGAGATGTCGATCATCGACATGCAGCCGCGTTCGGCGACCGTTCGCGCGCTCGGCTCGGCGCGGCTCCTCCGCATCTCGACCGAGGAGATGGACGCGCTCTACCGGCACGACCTCAAGTCGTACACCCTCATCGTCCTCAACATCGCGCGCGACCTCTCGCGCCGGCTGCGTGTGACCGACGGCCTGCTCGCTGACTTCACTGCGAACGTTCTCGAGGAGTACGTCGCGAACAAGCCGGCGCCGAGCAAGCCGTAGCAAGCGGCGCGTACAGTCGCGTCCTCGCGCGCGCGAGGCGATCGCTCGCGCTTCGGGCCGGAAGCACGGCGCGCGCGAACATCACTGGCGCTTGCGCTCGAAGCGACGCGTCAGCCCGGATCGGAGACGTCGCCGCCGTCGCCCGCGTCGTCTCCCGCATCGCCGGCGTCGCTCGCGTCGCCGCCGTCGCCGCCCGCATCACCGCCCGCATCACTGTCCGCCGGAGGCATCGAGGCGTCGGACGACGGAGCACCCGATCCACCGTCAAGGGTCGACCCGAGCGAGCCTCCATCGCTGTTGGTGGCCGTATTCTCGGGATCGAGCGGCGGCAGGGGCTGCGGGTTCAACGTGCAGGCCACGAAGGCGAGCACGACGGCAAGAGAGGCGAGGAGCTGAAGGCGGCGCGTACGCATCACTGGTCATTCCCGCTGTCGGCAGCGTCCGCGGAATCGGCCCCTGCGTCGGCCGAGACTCCGGCGTCCGTGCCCGGAGACATCCCTTCGCCGTCGCTGCTGTCGTCGTCCTCGGTCCCGTCGCTCGGCGTGCCGAACCCGTCGGGCGGCTCGCCCGGCGGAAGCGGCTGAGGGTTGAGCTTCGTGTCGCCCGAATCGCTCATGCACGCCGGCACGGCGTGCAGCAGCGCGACGGATATCGCGACCAGGGGGAGCCACCGACGAAGCATGGGAGCCGACCTTCATGGAAGCATCGGGGGTGCCAGAAACAAAATAAAGGGGAATCCGAGGGCCTGGCACGGGCGAGGCGCCTTGGACCACGACTCCTTGCTAGGAGATGGCTCACGTTGGCACAATCGCCCCCTATGACCGGTGACACCGTTCTCTCCGCAAGCGACGTTCTGGCCGTTCGCGTCCAGAACGTCGTGAAGCGTGTTCGGGACGGCGCGACGCGCCGGACCGTCCTCGACGACGTGAGCTTCGACGTGAAACGCGGCGAGCTGGTCATCGTTCGCGGTCCGAGCGGCAGCGGCAAGACGACGCTCCTTGCGATCGTGGGCGCGATGCTCTCGCCGACGAGCGGCGAGGTGCACCTCGACGGCGAGCCGACCTCCCGTCTCCGAGAGGCTCATCGGGCCGAGATCCGCCGCCGGAAGGTGGGCTTCGTCTTCCAGGACCTCCAGCTCCTCGACGGGCTCACCGCGCTCCGGAACGTCCTCCTCCCGCGTGTGCCCGACGGCGTGACGAAGGCGGACGAGACGCGCGCGAGAGCGCTCCTCGAGCAAAGAGGCCTCGGCAAGCTCGCGGACTCGAAGGCGAAGGGGCTCTCGGGGGGAGAGCGCCAGCGCGTCGCGCTGTGCCGTGCGTTGCTGAACGATCCGAGCCTGCTCGTCCTCGACGAGCCGACGGCGCACCTCGACGACGCCAATGCCGTTGCGATCGCCGAGGAGCTCGCGGCGCTGGCGCGTGAAGGTCGCGCGCTCCTCGTCGCGACGCACGATGCTCGCATCGCGAAGAGCGCAGGGGTCTCGCGTGTGCTCGACCTTGCCGGCGGCAAAGTGGTGAGCCAAGGTCCGGAGCCGTCTCCCGAGCTCTCGGGGTAAAGGCCCCAAGACGTCATGACGAACTTCCTCGAGCCCTGGGTGCTCCTTCGCCTCGCCGCGGGCGTCGTGGCGTTCGCGCTCTTCACGCGCGGAGCGATGACCGCGCAGAAGGTCCTCCGTCACTTCGACGTGCGCCGGGCGACCGAGGGACAGCTCGCGCTCGAGAAGCAGCTCGAGCTCGCAGCGACCTTCTCGCGGGTCGCAGCGGTGGTGCAGATCCTGGCGCTCGCGTTGAGCGCCCTCGCCGCCGATCGCTTGAGCCGGGGCGTTCGTGGAGCCATGTGCGCGTACGGCGTGTTCTCGGCGCACGAATGGGGGTTCCGCTCGCTCGCCGCGACGGTCGGCGTCGCGCTGGTCGCCGGGACCGTCACGCAGCTCTATGCGTTCGATGCCCGCGTGCGGACGCTCGATCTCGCGCGGCCGCTCTCGATCGCGACGTGTTTGATGGCGCCGCTGTCGCTCATCGATCTCGCGGCCGCATCGAAGTTCTTGCTCGGGCTCGATCTCTCCGTCGTCGCCTCGTGCTGCTCGGTTCAGCTCGATCCGGTCGCCGCCACCGGCGAGACCTTCGCATCGGGACCACGCGTGCTCTTCACGGCGCTCGGCGTCCTCGGCGCGGTCCTCTCGATCGGTGCGGCGCTCTTCGCGGCGCGCTCTCCCTCCCGTCCGCGCGTGCTCGTCGCGGGCGCGGTCTCGGTCCTCGCGTTGCCCGCTGCGCTGGCCGCATCGGTCCTCGAGGTCGCGCCGCACGCGTTCGAAGTGCCGACCCATGTCTGTCCGTTCTGCCTTCTGAGACCGGACGTCTTGGCGCTCGGCTATCCGCTCTACGGCGCGCTGTTCCTGGCGACGGCCTGGGTGGGCGGCGCCGCGGTCAGCGCGATCCTCTCGCGAGGAGGATCAGCGAAGGCTGCGCTCGGAGACTTCGCCGCCCACCGTCTACGCCGCGGCGCGATGGCGTGGGGATGTGCGCTCGTGCTCGGCGCGCTCCCGGTGATCCGCTTCGCGATCGTCTCTGGCGGAGCCTCGCTCTTCCAGGGACAGTGACGCGGAGGGCCTCGCGGTGAGCGCTCACGCCCGCACGGTGACGCCCGGCCGCGACGTCCCCTGCAAGGCTCAGGCTCGAGCCGCGCCCTCGTCGGCCACGAGCGAGGCGCGCTCGAGCAGCGTCTCGAGCGTCGAGCCCCCGACCGACACGTAGAGCTGACCGTCGTTGCGTGTCATCTCGAGCTTGGTGTTCCGGTCGATCTTCGATCCGAGCTCGTCGAGGAACGCGCCGGCGATGCGCCAGACCTCGATCTCGTCCACCTTGTGGATCGTCCGACTCGAGGCCTCGCGTCGGAGTTGCGAGAGCTCCGCGGCCGTGAACAGCGCCACGCGCCGAGCCGCCTTCGAGGCCTTGTGGAGACGCTCCGCCGACGGCGAGCCGACATCGATCCACGCGAGGAGGATGCCCGTCGGGTCGTGCACCGCGACCGGTGGCTCGTCGGTGGACGACAGGCCGCCCTTGCTGAAGGCGATGCCCTCTTCGAACGACAGGCAATACGCGAGCGTGCGGAGCAAGAGGTATCGCATGGACTCGGAGGGATGCCGCGCGACCCGCAGATCAAGCGTCTCGTAGACGCTTCGGTCGACGTCCGAGAGCGCAATTTCGAAGTGATGGACCGTCGCCGTCAGCGCCATGGGTACGCCAGCGCTTAGCACGGGCGCACCGAGACCGCCGCGCTCGAGGCGAAGCACGCGCCGACGCCAGCGATCGGGTCGAGCGACGGAGCGACGCGCCGAACGCGAGGTCGCGGTTCGTCCGTCTCGTCGGAGAGAGACTTCACAGATGCCATGAGGGAAGCGCGGAGCGCCCGGGACGATGACGCTGCGCGCGCGGTGGGCTAGGAGAGCGAGCGAACCGAGCTGGAGGCACCGATGCGTCGTCGAGATTTCATCCTCGCCATGATGACCTCAGCCGTCGCTGTGGCGTGCAAAGGGAAGGCGGCCGAGCAGCGATGCAAGCACTGCGGGATGAAGATCGATCCCGCGAGCGCGTGGCGCGCCGACCTGATCGCGACGGACGGGACGACCACCAGCTTCGATACGCCTCGCTGTGCCCTGACGTCGTGGCGGAGCGGCAAGTCGCAGGCGGCCTCGCTCCGAGCGCAGGAGTACTACGAGCGCACCTGGCGCAACGCCGATGAGCTGCGGTTCGTGATCGGTGGCGACGTGGTGGGCCCGATGGGACCCGACCTCGTTCCGGTCGAGCCTTCGCGCGTGACGAAGTTCATCCAGGATCACGGCGCCGACCGTGCGCTGCGTGTCGACGAGATCACGGCGGATGTGCTCGCCGCGATGAAGTAGCGCATACGCGAGGATGCGCGCGGGAGCAGCGACGCAGCACGACTCGCCTCAGCCTTGAACGTCGAAAGAACCGTACAAAGGTCGAGCGGGCCGTCGCTTGCGGCCACGCGGGGACGCGGTAACGTTGCACCTTACAACGATGGAACAACCGCACGCCGAGCTTCCACCAAGACTGCGCCGGACCCTCGAGTTGGTGTACGGCGTCGAGGGCGTGACGGCCGCCCGTGTGTGGCACTGGCCAGGTCGCGTCGCCGTCGGTGTTCGACCCGCGATGCTCTCTGCACCCTCGGAGCTGCTGCGCCGCGTGGAGTCCGCCGTCGCCGGCCTGCGTGAGCCCGAAGAGACCTGGGACTTCGGTCTCCTCGAGACCGAGTGAATCGACGCGCGTAGGGCGCGTACGAGCGAGAGCGCGCGAGATGGTGAGAGGTGATGGCGTGATCTTCGAGATCGCGCTTGCTCGTACCTCGGGCGCTCCCGTCCTCGTACGTCGGATCCGCGTTTCAGGATCACCCGAGCGGGCGGCGGTCGTTCGAACGGGCGCGCGTCCGGTCGCGCGAGCGCAGTGATGCAATGTCGTCGGTGGCGGGCTCGGCTGGTGACGGCGGCAGACAAACGCGAAACGCGCGCAGACCCGGGAGGGGCGTGCGCGCGTGGCGGCGAACGAAGCGTCTCGAGACGCTTCGCTTGGGCTCAGTTGCTGACGAAGATCGACTCGATCTCGTTCTTGACCTGATCCTCGGTCTGCTCGCGGGCGATCGCGATTTCCTTCACGATGAGCGTGCGCGCGGTGTCGAGCATGCGGCGCTCGCCGAACGAGAGCTGCTTGTCGGTCTTGAGGCGGTAGAGATCGCGAAGAACCTCGGCCACGTCGTAGATCGAGCCCGTCTTGATCTTGTCCATGAACCCGCGGTAGCGGCGGTTCCAGGTCTGGTTGTCGAAAGCGATCGTCCTCTCCTTGAGGATGTCGAAGATCTCGCGGATCTCCTGCTCGCTGATGACCTGACGCAGACCCACGGCGCCCGCGTTGGAGACCGGGACCATGATCTTGCGGTCCGTGTCCATGATGCGGAGGACGTAGAAGGACTGGCGCTTCCCAGCGATGTCCTTCTCCTCGATCTTGATGACCTCGGCCACTCCCTGGGCGGGGTAGACAGCCTTGTCACCGACCTTGAACTTCACGTCCGTTCCAGCCTGCATAGCGTCTCCTTCGTCTCCTGAACCCCTTGGGGTCCGGACTGATCCGTTCGCTCCTAAGATGAATCACCAAGGAGCAAGCGAATCGCTCATCTACAAGGTCACTGCGTAAGCGCCGACCACACGCCCGACTGCAGGAATCGCGAGATGCGAAACCTCAGGCATTCTTCCGGAGCGCGCCCGCTACTCTCGATGATTGGGGCGCAAACTATCCGGCATTCGTCGGTGCCACCGGCCGCAACTTCAGGCGGGCGTACTCTAGTTCCAGAACCCGTCTCCTGTCAAATTATTTGTGCAAAAAAGTACGGGATGTAGGAACCGAGCCGCGGATGCAGGTGGCTGCAGGTGACGAGCGAGCGTGGTGAGGAAGCAAGGCGTGGTCTTGGGAAGCGCCGCGAATCGCGTTGCTTCATCGACACTTCAAGCGCGAACGGCCGTTGGCTCGTCTTCGTTCAGCGGGGTGAGAAAACACCCAACTACAGTGGGAATGTGTAAGGAAAGGGGCGCTTGCGCAAGGTCAGACGCGCCGATTTCCGCAGCGAATGAACGTACGCGCGAAAGCCGAAGAGACAGGTTCGATCGAAGCTCCTCCGGCTTGCGCGCACGGTTAAGTCGCTGCGTTTCGTCGAGTGAGTCACGCCCACAAGGCGGTGGTCGAAGTTTGGTCGGGCACCGTCATGAGCTCTCGCACAACGCGCTTGTCTCCCATATGCGCGAAGTCGGCGAAGCCGGAGAGAGCGCGAGCGTGAAGCGGAAGAACGCGTTGCGTGCGCAGGTCGCGCACGTCGCTCGCGCGGGTTCGCGTGGTCATGAAGCGCGACGGCGAGAAGGTTGCGCGCGCATGTCCGCGAGCCAGTGGCGACTCCGCGCGCGGGTTGCGCGTGCGTGCCCGTGGAGCGCTGCTGCGAGGCTGGATCCGCAACGTACGTTGCTCGCGCGGCCGCGCAGCTGTGGCTCAGCGCGCGAGCTGTTCGGCCAGGCCCCAGCGCACGCCGCGATCGGAGATCATGAGCTCGCTGGCGCCGACGTGCTCGAGGTACGCGAGCGCGATCAGCCCGCCAGCGACGATGACGTCGGCTCGCTTCGGCTCGAGCCCAGGGACCGCGCATCGCTGCTCCTGCGGAAGGCGCGCGAGCTCGGTGATGACGCGTTCGATCTCCGTGACCGGCATCCGGAGCCCATGCACGCGTGCGCCGTCGTAGACCTCCATCTTCAACGAGACTGCCGCGAGGGTGGTCATCGTCCCAGCGATACCGACCGGCGGGAGATCGCTCTCGAAGGCCGGCACCGAGGCGAAGGCCGATCGCGCGCTCTCGCGCACGGCAGTGAGCTCGGCCTGGGTCGGTGGATCGCTCTTCACGTGACGCTCGGTCAAGCGCACGCTCCCGACGTCGTAGCTATGGGCAAAGAGGACCGCGCTCTTCGCTCGGTCGCCGTGGACGACCTCCGTGCTCCCTCCGCCGATGTCGAAGACACGCACGTGTGATGACGTGCCGACCGAGGGGATGCCGCTGAGCGCGCCGGCGAAGGTGAGCCGTGCCTCTTCGTCACCCGAGATCGTGCGCGCCTCCACGCCCAGCTTCGCTTTCACGTGGCCGCGTACGGCCTCGCCGCCCCCGGCGTCGCGCATCGCGCTCGTCCCGACCACGTCGACCCGCTGCACTCCGAGCCGATCGACGATGTCGGCGTAGCGATCGATCGCGGCGTTCGTTCGTTCGATCGCCGCGGGCGCGAGGGTGCGGGTCTTGTCCACTCCTTCGCCGAGGCGGGTGATCGTCGCGCGCTCCTCGAGGGCCACGAGCTGGCCCGACGCGTCGCGCTCCGCGACGAGGAGAAGGACGGTGTTGGTTCCGATGTCGATCGCGGCGACGGGCATGACAGGGTCTTTCGGGGCTGGACGAGCTTCGCGTGGTGAACGAGGCGAAGGGATAGGAAGCGGGAAATGACGAAGGCCTCAGGAACGCCGTTCCCGAGGCCCACAGTGGGGACGGCGCGGCGATCGCCGCCGGCCGTCCGAAGGCCGGAGTCGCTACTTGATGTTGCCGAGGTTCAGCATTTCCTCCACGTCCGGCTGGACGACCAGCTCGACGCGGCGGTTCTTCTGCTGATCATCCTTCGACTGGGTCTCGACGGTGCCCGCGATCGGGTCGAACTCGGCGTAGCCGACGGACGCCCAGCGGCGCGGGTTCAGACCGCCGCCCGCGACGTCGTTCTTCTTCTTCGGGTCGACCTTGTGGTCGTCGACGAGGAAGAGCGTGACCTGTCGCGCGCGCGCGAGGGAGAGACCCCAGTTGTCCTTGAACGCGCCGCCGCCCGGGTACTTCGCGTTGTCGGTGTGACCGGCGACGAGGAAGTAACGGTTGTTGAGGTCCTTGTCGCTTCGAATGACCTCGGCGACCTGGGAGAGGACCTCCTTGCCCTGCTGCTTCAGCTCGTCCTTGCCCGAGTCGAAGAGGATGTCGCCCGGGAGCTGGACGACGAGGCGGTTGTTGCGCGGCACGACCTTGACGCCGAACTGGGTCAGCTTGTCGAGCTTCGAGCGGAGCTCGCGGAAGCGAGCCTCGATGACCGCCAGCTGGTCGGCGCGCTGCTTGTACTCCGTGAGCGCCTGCGCGAGCTTCTGCGCCTCGCCCTGGGACTTGTCGAGGGAGATGCCAGCCTGCTTGAGCTGCTCCTTCATCTTCTCGATCTGGTTCTGCGACTCGGAGAACTTGCCTTGGTCGTCGGCGATCTGCGCCTTCGCGGCCTTCAAGTCGGCGGCGAGCTTGTCGATCTCGCGCTGCTTGGCGGCCATCTCCTCGTCGGTGTGTCCGCAGCCGCCCAGCGCGAGTGCCAGCGCGGTCACGCCCGACCAAACCAGGAACTTCCTCATGTGCGTCGTCCTCCTCAAGCACCCCGCGCAGGGGCAACCGTCAACAAGATAGAGAGCAGCTCGTCGCGGAGACCGATGGCGATCCCCGAGCTCGAAACCGCCGATGACGGTATCGACCTCTCGCCTTCGACGTCAACCGCCGCTGCCGAGGATGGAGCGGGCAGCGAATGCGATGACGGACGAGGCTGCTTCCGCGTCGTCGATGTGACGATCTGCGATCGAAAAAAAATTTTTCCGAAGCAGTCATGTCGCGTCGACGCCGAGATCGTTCTCCGATCGCGTCCGCATCGCGATTCCAGATTCTTATCGAAACATGGATCCTGCCTCGATCGCGCGGAAGAGCCTACAAATCCCGTGTCGAATGTGAAAATCAAGGGGGCTTGTCGTCTTTCGTCACTACGGCTGAGGTGGAGCGCGCCGGGGTCGTTTCAGCACCGGAACGCCTTCTCAGCCTGCACAGCCGTCAAGTTTTTTTTGTTTGACATGTAACGTAGGTGACCATATACGTCATGTAGATCACCTCTGCAGGAGGACTACGAATGGCTGCTAAGAAGAAGGCTGGCGCGAAGGCTGGCGCGAAGAAGACGAAGACCACGAAGAAGGCCGCGCCGAAGACCGCCAAGAAGGTCGCGAAGAAGAAGACGGCCGGCAAGAAGCGCGCTGCCGCCAAGAAGGCCACCAAGAAGGCTGGCGCCAAGAAGGCCGCCAAGGGCCCAGCTAGGAAAGCCGCGCCCAAGGCTGCCAAAACTGGGCGGTCCGCGGCAAAGCGTGCGACTGGCGCGGGCAAGAAGGCCCGTGGCAAGGCAGCTCCGCCGGCCGGCGTTCCGTCGATGTTGGGCGGCGCTCCCTCGTCCAGCGCTGGGCTGGACGAAGGCGAGGAGTAGTCCTCGCTGGGATCGGATCGCTGTTTTGCCTGACCCGACCCGTCATTTTCGGGTCGACAGGCAACTGGACGAGAGGGCGTACCCCTGAAACGGGTCGCCCTTTCGTCTTTTGTGCATTGGGCTCCGGGTTGTGAGCTCCTCCCTGAGTCGAGCTCATCCGGCTGAGGCGTCGCCGCTACCCCTCGCGCGATCAGGACCGAACAACGATCCAGGGCGTTGGGCGTTCAGGGGGGTGCAGACGATCACCCCAGACACCTGACAGGTAGTATGCAGGCGTACAGTGTGCCTGCGGGCGCGCGGCGGCCTCTACTGCAGAGCTTCGTTCCTCGGCAAGCGGTCTAGTCGCCGAGGTAGAGCTTGAGGGCCTCGGCCGCCTGGCGTCGGTCGAAGGGCACACCCTTGAGCTCGTCGCGCTGGCCGATCTGCTCGAAGAGCTCCGAGAGGAAGAGGTAGAAGCGCTCCGCTTCGCCGACCGCCCGATCGAGTCGCACCGGATCGAGCAGGTCGGTCTCCTCGAGCGCAGTCAGCGCGGCGATGAACGCATCGAAGCGCGGGTAGTCGGCTGCCCGAAGGAGCGGGTAGCCCATCGCGTCGAAGTACGAGAGGAACTCGCGCACGAACTGGAGTGACGACGGGCCGCTCCAGCGATCTTCGCGGCTCGGTGTCGCGCGCGCCTTCGCGCCGAAAGCTCGGACGATCTGCGCGAACATCCAGACGTCACGACGGAGGCGGATCGAGAGCGACCGCTTCGCCGCGATGTCGTCGAACACTCCATGCTCGTCGAGGCGGGCACCGAGCGCCTTGCCGAGAACGAGGACCGCGTTCTGCAATGCCGGCCGGAGGTTCGTTGCGACCGTCGCAACCGACGCACGGAGCTGATCGGTCGTCGCCTTGCCGTCGGGCGCGGCGAAGTCGTGCTCGAACGCACGCCGCAGCTCGAGGCGCACGTTCGCCGCGATCCCGCCGAGCGTCGCCTTGATCGAGACGAGCCTGTGCGCTTCGGCGTGGAGCTCGTCGTAGCGCGCTCGGATCTGGCTGGCGGGAACCTTGAAGAGCTCGCGCTCGAAGCTCTCCGCGAGCTGGTGGCCCGTCTGCTTGCGCAGGTAGTCGGTGAGGGCGCGCGCGTCGGACCGAAGCACGCTGAGGACGACGTACACGAGACCGGCCGGGCGCGACTCGCGGACGACGTGCTCGAGGAGCGTGACGTAACGGAGCATTCGGAACAGCGCGAGGAACGTGAGCGCGACGAGGCGGCGCGCCTGTTCGCCCGGCACCTGGCGCATCAGCTCGAGGACGCGCTGGTTCGTGATCCGATCGAACTCGGGACGGAACTCGAGCGCCACGAGCGGATTGAAGAACGCCGACTGCGAGACCTCGCGATGAGCGACGGACATCGCCGCGTAGAACAGCCGGAACGGCACCCGAGGCAGGCGCGTGATGCCGCCGCTCACCTCGAGCAGGTTCGTGAGCGCGTGGCGGAGGAGGAAGAGCGACTCCTCCGGGGTGTCCTGGCTGGCGGCGCCCCGCACGAGCCGCGTGCGCGCGGTGTCGTCGGGCAGCAGCATCTCGAGATACCGCTGGAATACGAAGGCGCGCTCCTGCTCGCCGAGGAGCTGGCGGCACAGGTAGACGATGCGGTGCATCGCGTCTCGCGCGAGGACGAGCGCCTCCCGGTAGTCCTGCGCGACGATCGCCGTGCGCCGGGGTGGACCGGCGTGGTTGCGCGGGTTCGCAAAGCACACGAGGCCCTTGAGGAGCACCTCGAGCTCGAAGAGCATCTCCTCGCGGCGGACGTTCTCGATCCGAGAAAGCCACTGCTCCCGCGCCGCCGACTGCTCGCGTCGGAGCCCGCGCGTATCGCGCAGCAGATCGGCGTAGGCATCGCTGCCCGCCGGCGGCATCGGAGGGATCGAGTGGGGCGTGTTCGAGAACCCGCGCCCGCCGGTGGCCATGGGCTCGACCGACGAGCGGATCGACGGGATGGAAAACGGCGACCGCGGAAGTGGAGGAGGCATCGAGCCTCTCGGCGGCAGCCGGGAGTCGCTCATCGAGCGGCCTTCGGTCGCGGGCTCTGTCCGCTGCCGTCCTTCTTCGAGAGCAGTGTGTCGAGGCGCCCGACGCGTGATCCCAGCATCTTGGCCATCACACCTTCGACGTCCCGCTGCGTTCGCTGCGAGAGGAGCGTGATGTCCAGCGCGACCTGGCTCGTCGCGATCTCGGCGATCGCCGGCGTCTCGCTGATGACGGCATTGTCGGTGTCGGCCATCTCCGTCGCGCCGATGAGCGATCGCCGGTCGTCGGCCACGACGACGAGGCGGTGCTTCCAGAACTCTTCGAGGTCCTTCTCCGCGAGACCGTAGCTGAAGACCTCGCCGGGGAGCGCCGGCAGCTCGGCATGGGAGAACACGACCACGTAGACGCGCCGCTTCGCGGCACGTTTCAGCTCGGTCGTCATCTGCTCGATCTCGCGCGGCCAGCCGCTCACGACGACGCGCTGCTGGGCGCCGCGAACGATTCGCTCCGCCTCCTCGAGGATGCGTTGATAGCCGCGGACGCTGAAGGCGTCGGGGACCTCGGGGGTGACGTCGAGGCGTCGGATCGCCTCCTCCAGCTGCTCCGTCGACGCGTCGAAGCGCTTGCGGAGGAGGATCAAGAGCTCCTCGGCAGGTGCCGGGGCGAAGCGCTCGGGCGAGCCGGCGATCGAGCGTGCCGCACCCGCCTTCACGAGCCGTCGCAGCACGCCGTAGACCGCGGAGCGCGGGATCTGCGCGCGCACGCCGACCTCGTATCCCGTCGCAGGGCTCTCCTGGAGGAGCGCGGCATAGGCGCGCGACTCGTTCAAGCTGAACCCGAGAGCCTCGAGTGCAGGCACGACGTCCGGCTCGGCCATGCACTCCTTCTCCCATGAATCGCGCGAGTTCACCAAGTGTCTCGGGCGTCTCCGGCGCATCGGCCCGGCACGTCGGGGGGCTCGCTCCCGGGGCCGAAACTATTTTGTCACCGCCTCGAATGGCTCGATACGCTCGGCGCCCAAGGCCCGGCGAATCGATCGCCACGGCGCTCGGCGTTGTCGACGCGACTACGCCGCGACGGCGCGTCGATGACGGTCTCCGTGGTGCGAGGTCCCGTTTCTCGCCGAGTCGGCGAACGTCGGTGGGAGGCGGTCGACGGATCGTTCGATCCGGTGACGATCGAGCTCGCCTGGCGCGCGCGCGCGACGACCGAATCGATCCAGGCCCACGTCGACGGAGCTCAGGCGCTCGGCGCTACGGTCCACCCGGTCGAAGGTCGACCCGATCGAGCCGGAGCGGAGAGTCCGCCGAGGTAGAGCCGGATTGAATCCCCGCGGCTCCATGTTGTGGGTGAGCCATGGATCGAATGGAAGCCGTCTACGACGAGATCGGAACCGACTACGCCGCCGCACGGCATGCCGATCCGCGGATCGCTCGAGCCATTCGTGAGGCGCTGGGGGACGCGACGAGCGTCCTCAACGTCGGCGCGGGGAGCGGCTCGTACGAGCCGGAGGACCTCGACGTCACCGCCGTCGACCCGTCGGAGGAGATGATCCGCCAGCGGCCGCGCGCTGCAGCCCCGTGCATCAAGGGATGGGCCGAGGATCTGCCTTTCGAGGATGGATCGTTCGACGCGGCGCTCGCCGTCCTGACCGTGCACCACTGGTCGGATCGCGCGCGCGGCCTGCGAGAGATGCGCCGCGTGGCGAGGAAGCGCGTCGTGCTCTTCACGTGGGATCCGGCGTCCGTCGACACGTTCTGGATGGTCGTCGAGTACCTCCCCGAGGTCGCTGCGCTCGACGTCCCCCGCTTCCCGACGATGGCCGACCTCGCGGCGATTCTTCCGGGCGTCCGGGTGAAGCGCGTACCGGTTCCCCGCGACTGCGAGGATGGGTTCTTCGGCGCGTTCTGGGCCCGCCCCGAGGCGTACCTGGATCCGCGGGTCCGGCGCGGGATCTCCGTCTTCCGCCAGCTCCCCGCTGCGGTCATCGAGCGCGCGATCGAGCGTCTGGACGCCGACCTCCGATCGGGCGCCTGGGACGAGCGGCACCCCGGGCTTCGCGACGCGGCCGAGCTCGACCTCGGCTATCGAATCGTCGACGCAGAGCTTCGAGACGAAGTCATCGGCCGGCACGCGTGATCACGCGCACCGGCGCTCACTCGCGCACGCGCAACTGAATCGCCGGAGCGGCGATGGCGTGGCGTCACGCCGTCGTCGTCACTTGCCCGCGTCCTTCGCCGAGAACGTCTTAGGGTGGAAGTTGAACGGGTAGTGCGCGCGGGTCTCGTAGCCCTTCGCGCTCGCGGCGAACTTGATCTTCTTGATGACGTCGACGATGCACGTCCCGACGCTCGGCTCGAGGATCTGGGACTTCGTCGTGTCGACCGACGCATCGGTGACGTTGCCCTGCGGATCGATCACCCACCGGATGTCGATGTCGCCCTCGATGCCGGGATGCGCGGCGAGCGCCTTGTCGTAGCAGGCGCGCGCCTCGTCGCGGCGTGCGGACACGATGGTCTGGATGTCCTTCACGCTCCGGCCGGGCTCGTTCGCGCTCTTCCCGCCGGTGCTCTTCGGGCCGCTCTCGCCCGTCGACTCGGTCGTCGTGTGGACCGACCCGCCGAGCTTCGCGCCCTGGAGATCGCCGCCGGCGCCGAGCTGGGTGGTGGTCGTCGTCCCGCCGCTGCCGCCCGCCGCGCCGCCGGCGCCGCCTGCGGAGTCCGCCGCGCTCGGCGTCTCTCCTCCGCTCGCAGCGCCGCTCGGCGCCCCCGTTTCGCCGGGCGAGCTCGCGCTCCCGGGCGACTTGGCGCCCTCGCTGCCGCCGCCCCCGCAAGCGACCGCAGCGGCGACCGTGACCGACGTGAACATCACGAACCCGAGGCGGAAGAGCGGCGTACGCATGATCGCGACGCTAACGGATCTGTCGCTCTTACCCAACCCCTGCTCGTCGAGTGCCCGCGATCCTCCGCTCCGGCCCTGCACCCGCACCCGCAGACGCGTCGGCAACCTTGGGGTACGATTGAAAAAGGCGCGCGCCACTGGACGCGCCGATGCTCCCTTGCGGTCCTCGCGGAAGGACTGCTTCGATTCGAATCGTCTCGACCTTGCGAGCGAGGAACGCTCGTCGCGATGCGCAGCCGGCGGTCCCGGAGGGCTCTTCACCTTGGCGACGGACGAGAACCTCGGCAAATGCGGCAGCTACGAGCTGCTCGTCGAGCTCGCGGCCGGCGGGATGGCCACCGTCTTTCTCGGCCGTGCCGCTGACGGCCGGGACGCGCCCCTCGTCGCGATCAAGCGGCCGCACCGGCACCTCGCGAAGGACAAAGTCTACCTGACGATGCTCGTCGACGAGGCGCGGCTCGCCTCGTCGATCGAGCACGATCACGTGGTGAAGGTCCGCGAGCTGGGCTTCGAGGGAGGCGAGCCTTTCATCGTGCTCGACTACGTCGAGGGCGCCGCGCTCTCCGAGGTCCGGCGCGAGCTCACCGCCGCCGGTCGTGCGATCGATCCGCGCGTGGCGATCCGGATTGGCCTCGATGCGCTCGCCGGTCTGCAGGCCGCGCACGTCCTCCACGACGACGAGGGCAGGCACCTCGGGATCGTCCATCGAGACGTGAGCCCTCACAACATCCTCCTCGGATGTGATGGGCTCGCCCGCGTGACCGACTTCGGCATCGCCAAGGCGGCCGATCGTGTCCAGGTCACGCAGACGCACGAGGTGAAGGGGAAGCTCGCCTATCTCGCGCCCGAGCGGATCGATCGCCGCCGGCTCTGCACCGTGCAGAGCGACGTCTTCTCGATGGCCGTCGTGATCTGGGAGTGCATCGCCGGGCGCCGCCTGTTCCGCGGCGAGGAGCCGATCGAGACGTTGCAGGAGGTGATGACGGCGCCGATCCCGTCGCTTCGTAAGCTCGGCGCGCCTGTGTCCGAGGCGCTCGACGCGGTCATCCTGCGGGGCCTCTCGCGCGATCTCGACGTCCGGTACAAGACCGCGGCCGAGCTCTCCGCGGCGCTCGAGCAGGCGGCACGTCAGGAGCGCTCCGGCGCGATCGCGACGCACGCCGAGGTGGCAAGCCTGATGGAGGCGCTCTTCGGAGACCAGCTTCGCCTTCGGCACGAGGTCATCCGTGGCGTGCTGGCGGGCACGGGGGAGGCCGAGCATGTTTTCGAGGTGTCGGGCCTGAGCCCGCGTCCGGCTCCGACGCCGGAGATGCGCGCTCGTGAACAGCAAAAGCTCGAGGCCTTCGCGCCGCCTGCGCCGAGCGAACGCTACGCCTTCGGTCCGCCGGAGAAGGCCCCGCGCAGGCTCGGCTCGGCGCGCCTGCAGAAGCTGCTCGCGGTCGGGGTGGGCGCATTGCTCGCGGTCGTCGCGGGCCGGTTCTTCGTCGCGCGCCATCGCGAGCCGGTCACGCCCAGCGCCGTGGTCGCGGCGCCGACCTCGCGTCGGGTCGTCGTCCCGCTGCCTTTCGTCGCGAGCAAGGTGAGCTTCGACGATCAGAGTCGTGACCTCGCGCCCCCGGTCGACGTCGTGGCCTTCGAGGTCCCGCGTGAGTCCGGAGCCCGCCATCGCGTCACCGCTGTCTCGACCGACGGCGCGCGCGCGGAGGCTTACGTACGCGAGGAAGACGGCGTCGCTCGTCCCGAAGGGGACGGCTTCGCGATCGAGTCGCTGGAGACGTATCCGGACGAGCCCCCCGCGCGCGGAGCGCCGGCGAGGCCGGTCGTCCGCCGTCGCGTGTCTGCTCCGCGATGGACGCCACCGCAGCCGGCGACTCAGGCGAGCGCGTCCGCGAAGCCGGTCGGCTCGGTGAAAGACGGGTTCACGAAGCTCCAGTAGTGTGAGCGTGCACCCGAGCGTGAGCTGGTCCGTATCGCTTCGCGCGGCCATGTCGATGAGACCCATCGTCGTGCGCGCGCGGTGCTAGACACTTCGTGATGCTTCGCGCCGCTGCAGGCTTGTTCTTCGTCGCAGCGACGCTCACGGTGTTCGCCGCATGCAGTGACGATCCGGTCCCGCGCCCGTGCTCGAACATCCCCGCCGGAGGCTGCCCGCTCTCGCGCGGTGTCGCCTGCGAAGATCCTGCGTGCGAGGCGGTCTACGCGTGCCGTCCCGGCGACGTCTGGGAGCTCCAAGAGTACTGTCCTCCGAGGGAGCGCGACGATCGAAGTGATGCGAGCGTGCAGACCGATGCGTCCGCGCCGATCCTCGACGCCTCGATCGACGCGCCCCCCGGAGCGTTCGGCGGACCAGGCTGCGAGTCACTCCAGGCGCCCGACTGCATGCTCGGCCTCGCGATGTCCTGCGGCGCCGACTGCTGCGGGTGCGAGGACCTCTACGTCTGCGAGGATCGCGGCTGGACCCTCTGGGGCAGCTGCGGTGATGGCGGCATCGTGCCCGGACGCTGAGCTCGAGCCGCGTCGTCACGACCGACGGTCACCGCGCGTGCGTCTCGCCGCGCGATCAGGACGCCTTCAAGAATGGATCCCACTCGCGGAACTTCGTCGCGGTGCCGAGGAGGAGCTGGGCGGTCATCGTCCACTTCGGGCGGAACGGACGGCGCTGCAGGCGCATGTTCGCCTCTTCCGGCGTGCGCCAACCCTTCCGCAGATTGCACACGCGGCAGGCGGTGACGAGGTTCTCCCAAGTGTCGTTGCCGCCGCGGGATCGCGGAAGGACGTGATCGATGTTGAGGTCGCGCAGCGGGGGCTGCTTACCGCAGTACTGGCACTGATGGGCGTCGCGGAACATCAGGTTCCGGCGCGTCAGGCGGATGGTGACCTTCGGCGTGCGGTCGTAGCGGTGGAGGTGAAGCACGCGGGGGACCCGCAATGCGCCCCCGATGATCGGCAGGCTGTCGTCGTGGTCGCGGACGGGAAGCGATCGCCACAGATCGAAGTCGTACTCCTCGCCCGACTCGTCGAGGGCGTGCGCCGCACCACCGTAGAGGAGGACGAAAGCTCGCTTCGCGGTCGTCAGCTGGACGGGCTGGAACACGCGGTTCAGGACGAGCACTGGTCTCGAGAGCGCGTCGGTCATGTGACTGCGGAGCGAAGCGATCGCGGGCCGAGTACGAGTTGAACTCCCCGCTTTTCGAAGCATAGCAACATTTGTGAGGATCGCTTTCGATCCAGGCTTTTTTTCGGGAAGAAATGGCCCAAGGATGACGTTGACCCATCGGGGGTCGAAGGTAGTCTCGAGAGCAACTTAGCCATGGGGCACGAGCGATGAGCGACGCGGATGCGGATGAGAAGATGGAAGATCCGGCGCCCAGCGAGCGTGCGGTAGTCGTCGCGGCTCGCCGTCGCCGTGACGAAGACGACGAAGAGGAGAACGCCTCCCGTAAGCGCCTTCTCCTGGTCGTCCCGCTCCTCATGGCCGCTGCGGCGATCGTCGCGCTCGTCCTGGTCGGCATGCAGGACAAGGGCATCTACTCGAAGCCTGTCGATGAGCTTGTCGCCCAGAAGGCGAAGTTCGTCGGGAAGTCGGTGCGCGCCGAGGGCAACCTCGTTCATGGCTCCCTCGTGAAGCGCGAAGATCCGTGCGAGTACCGCTTCAAGATCGAGAAGAACGGGACCGAGATCCCCGTCCGTTTCGCCAAGTGCGTCGTGCCGGACACGTTCCGCGACGTCCCGGGGATGGACGTCGCCGTCACGGTCGAGGGTGAGCTCCGGTCGGACGACTCGCTCGAGGCGTCTCAGGTGTTGGCCAAGTGCCCGAGCAAGTACGAGATGAAGGAAAAGGCGGCCCAGGGCGAGAAGGCCCCCCACGCCCTGATGGAGCCCTGACCGCCTGAGCGCCCGCCTTCGACCGAAAGCGCGCTAGGCTCTGGCGCGCCGAACATGCCGGGCCCTCTCTACTGGATTGCTGCATTCGCAGCCGCGCGCGGCCTTCGCTACGAGGCGGAGGCCGATGAGCGCTGGCTTCGCGCCTGGGAGCCGTACACGACGCTGAAGGTGCCCTTCCGCTACGAGCACGCGCTCCACGCGACGGGCGTGAACGGCTCGCTCTCGATCGCGCGCGCCGTGCTCGAGCTTCCGCAGCCTCCTTCGTCGACGCCGTACCCGCCCCACGAGGTCGGAACGTGGATCGCGATCGTGCAGGACGTTCGCATCCAGGCGAAGGTCGCCGCGACGAGCGACTTCGGCAGCCCCTTCGCCGAGCCGCTCGATCTCGCGTCGATGCCACGGCTGCCCACCGGAGACGGCGCGTTCGACCACGTCTTCGCTTCGTTCGCAAAGACCTCCGAGGACCTTGTCACGGGGCTCACTCCGAGCGCGCGCAAGCTCCTCCTGTCGTGGCGGATCCCCGTCCATGCGGAGACGCGGCCGGGCGGTTTCATCCTCGCGCCCGTCTCGCTCAGCGCGGACGATCGCGGCCTGGCGTGGATGTTCGATGCCGTCCACCTGTTCGGCGAGAAGGCCACAAAGCTCAGGACATGACTCGAACGTCTCTGTATGCTCGCGCTCGGCGTGTCTTCTCTTGCGCTCGCCGATAGTCATGGGACGAAAGCACATCATCGGGTTGGGTCTCCTCCTCGTCGCGACGGCGACGGCGACGTCGATGCCTGCGTTCGCGCAGTCGGCAGGGCAGGAGTATCCGGCATGCACGAAGACGGTCAGCGCGGGCGACAGCGAGCTGGCGCACCAGAAGTACATCGCCGGCAAGCAGGACTACGACGAGGGGAACTACGACTCGGCGCTGCGCCGCTTCCGTGACGCGTACACCCTCGACTGCACGAAGCACGAGCTTCTCGTCATCATCTCTGCTGCGTACGAGCGCAAGGGGGACAAGAAGGAAGCCGTGACCGCGCTCGAGACGTACGTCGCGCGCTCGCCTTCCGCGCCTGACCTCGGGACCTACCAGGCGAAGATCGACAACCTGAAGAAGCAGCTCGCCGCCGCTCCCCCGCCTTCCGCAACGGTGGAGCCGCAGCCGACGACTCCGCCTGCCAAGATCGAGACCCGGGAGCACACGATCTATCCCTGGATCGTGGTCGGCGCGGGCGTCGTCGCACTCGGCGTGGGGATCGCCGTGGTGGCGACTGCGCCCGAGCTTCCCGAGAACTGCGATCGGGAGATAGAGAGGTGCAACCGGAACCCGGGCGAGTCGAACGACGCGTTCCAGAAGCGGCAGGACGAGGCCGGCAAGGCCGTCGGTCAGCCGTTGTGGGGGACCGTTGCAGCCATCGGCGGTGGGGCCCTCATCGCCGGCGGCCTCCTCTGGCACTTCCTCGAGCCCACGGGCCCGAAGGAGGCGGCGAAGACGAAGCTCCGCCCGGCGCTCTCGCCCGGGTACGCCGGCCTTGCTCTCGGCGGATCCTTCTGAGCAAGTTAGGCGGGCAGGATGGTCGACTCCGCCCGCAATTCATCGTTCCCGGCAGTCCTCACCGAGCGGCGTGACTCCGGCGCGGGACTCCGTCTCGTCACGCTGACACCGGCGCTCACCCATGCGCGCGGCTATCGAGCGCCCGGGCAGTACATCGAGGTGCGCGCGGGGGCGAAGGGTTACTTCGTGCTCGCAGGCGAGGTCGGCGCGCCATCGTGGGAGCTGCTCGTGCGCACGAACGGCGGAGCTTCCGATGCGCTCACCACCGCGCCCGAGGGGACGGTGTTCGACGTCAGCGGACCGCTCGGTGACGGGTTTCCTCTCGAGCGCGCGCGCGGCCGCTCGCTCGTCGTGGCCGTCGCGGGGAGCGCTCTCGCGGTGACCCGCCCGATCCTTCGCGACCGCATCGCTCATCGCGAGGGCGTATCGACGACCGTCTACATCGGCGCCCGCACCGCTCGTGACGTCGCGCTGCCTGGCGAGGTCACGGGGTGGGTGCATGCAGGCGCGCGTGTCGTGCTCTGCCTCTCGCGACCGGAGCTCGATGACCCCCGCGTCCTCTTCGAGCTCGGGCGTGCGAGCGGCTACGTCCAGGCTGTGCTCGAGAAGGACATCCGCGACGGCCTCGTTGCCGACGGCCTCGTCTTCGGCGCGGGCCCCGGAGGAATGCTCGAGGAGCTGCGAGGTCTCGCGTCCGCGACCCCCAAGGTCGAGGTCGTGACGAACGTCTGAGGCGCACGTCCAGGCGCGAGCGCTATCCAGACCGACACTTCGCACGAGCTCCGGTCGAGGTCTTCCGACGAAACGCCCTCTTCCGACGAGCTCGGCTCGCGTGGTGCGGGCTTTTCCAGCGTGGGTTGCTCGTATAGCCTCATCTTCGGATGAAGAGCGCGTCGGAGTTGCCGAAGGGCGCCGTGCGTCAGGGCGGTAAAGAGGAGCTTCGCGCGTCGCTCCTCAAGACGTACCTGCTCCGCATCCGTAGCGAGAAGGGTGATCGCGCCGTTCGGACGATCCTCGCGAACGCGGGCATCGATCCTTCGATGGTCGACAACGAGACGGGCTGGGTGAGCACGCTCGCCGCTCGAAAGGCGCTGCGAGGGATCCGCGAGGAGCTCGGCAGCATCGATGCGCTTCGCCGTCGAGGTGAATGGGTCACGAACCCCGAGGCGCTCGGTGCTCACGTGCGCATGCTCCGTTCGGCGGAGCAGCCGGTCGACGCTTACGTCTACCTCGCCGACAATGCGCGTGAGGTCACGCGTGTCGGTTCGTGGGACTTCGAGCTCGCTACCGCGAAGCCCCCGAGAAAGCCCGGCGGCCTCGAGGACGAGCCCAACGAGAGCGATGCCGAGCAGGCCGACGCGGCGAAGAGGCTCCCGAAGGACAAGACCTCGGTCCGTGCGGTTCGCCTCATCTACTGCCCGCGCGACGACAGCTACGACGAGGACAACCCCGACCTCGAGGGCGAGGCGCTCTTCTGCGCAGCGCGTGAGGGAGAGCTCACCGCCATCCCGCGCATCTGGGGCCTCTCCGACGCTCGCGTCACCCACGAGACGTGCCTCGCGAAGGGCGACGAGTGCTGCTCCTACCTCGTCGAGTGGGAGCTGCCCGCGACCAAGAGCACGACCGTGCTTGCGGCCGCGGCCGCCGCGGTCTTGTCCGGCGCCGCCATCGGGATGACGGGTGGATGGGTCGCCGGAGCGATCGGTGCGGTGATCGCCGGCGCTCTCGGCGCCGGCGCCGGCACGATGCGGGATCGCTCGAAGATGGAGGCCGCAGGGCGTGCCTTCGAGAAGAACCGGATCGCGGCGCTCGAGCGCGGCCTCGACCTTCGCGGCGAGGCGACGAGCGCCGCCCACCCCGGCGAGCTCTCCGGCACGGTGCTCGGAGGCAAGTACCGCATCGGCAAGAAGATCGGCTCCGGCGGCATCGGCGTCGTCTACGCGGCCGAGCACACGACGCTCGGGCACGAGGTCGCGGTGAAGGTCCTGCGCGGCGCCGCCGCTCGCGACGGCGGCGAGATCGCGCGCCTCCGTCGCGAGGCGTACATCCAGGTCAACATCGATAACGTCAACGTCTGTCGCGTGCACGACCTCGATCAGATGCCCGACGGATCGATGTACGTCGTCATGGAGCGTCTGCACGGCCGCTCCCTCGCCGACAAGCTCTCGCGCGAGCACATCGTCGCGCCGGGGTTTGCGATCCCCGTCTTCATCGGCGTGTGCCGGGCGCTCGCGGGAGCGCACAAGAAGGGGGTCGTCCATCGTGATCTCAAGCCCGGCAACATCTTCCTCTGCGACGACGGCACGCCGAAGGTCCTCGACTTCGGCATGAGCAAGCTCACGACTGCCGAGTCGCTCACGCAGGCGGGCTACACGCTGGGTACGCCCGAGTACATGGCGCCGGAGCAGTGCATCGGCGCGAACGTCGTCGCGCAGACGGACATCTACGCGTTCGGCGTTCTCATGTACGAGGCACTCACGGGCGAGCTGCCGATCATCGCGCAGAGCCGGCGTGAGCTGCTCGATCTGCACCAGCGGCAGATCCCGGTCCCGATGCGCGAGCGGCGTCCTGATCTCGACATCCCCGACGCGCTCGATCAGGTCGTGATGAACTGCCTGAAGAAGCGCATCAGCGACCGCCCGAAGAGCGCCGAGGAGCTCGAGGCGATGCTCGCGGCGATCCCGACCGAAGGGCTCCCGACCGCGTACGAGCGTCATCTGAGGCGCTCCGTGCCCGCGGCGAACGAGGACTCGGGCACCATCCCCGCGATGTCGAGCAGCGAGCCCCCGCCGCCCCTCGAGTAGCGCGCGAAACGCGACCGTCGCGACAACGCGACGCGTCGGTCGTGGCACCTCTGCGGGGCGGAGCGCGAGCTTTCCTCGTGTGAAGGGCTTGCCGCAGACAGTTTCAGGATTCGGTGGTCGCCCGCCTCGAAACGGCAGTATGGTCCGCGCTGGATCGATGCCCGACTCGCTCATCCCGCCGATTGGATCCGTCTCACAGCCCGAGCGGATGTTCCGCGTGAACTGGGTGGCGAACCTCAAGAAGACGCCGAGCGGCGTCCCGTTCGTCACCGCCGACTTCACGGCGAAACAAGGGCGGAGGGTCCGGGTCGTCGACGTGCGCCACGCGGACGAGCTCGTGGGCGTGCTCGGCTACGTGCCCGGCTCGGATTGGATCCCGCTCGATCGGATCGAGACGCTCGCCTCGCGCGTCGACCCCGACGATCCGGTGATCCTCATCTCCGGTGGAGAGGAGCGCGCCCACGACGCGGCGGATAAGCTCTCCAAGCTGGGGATGCGCTTCGTCGCCTACATGGCCGGCGGCGTCATGTCGTGGCGCGATCTCGGCTATTCCACCACGCGCGATCGATCGATCCTCGACCGCAGGGACGTGCTCCGCAAGATCGACGAGAGCCTCATGGCCGCGCCGGAGCACGTCACCGCCGAGCACGTGCAGAAGCACGTCGGCGACAGCCTCTCGGTGAAGTGGATCAAGTTCCCCGCGCTCCTCGTGCGCGGCCTCGTCTCGTGCGTCGACGGCCGCGACGACAGCGGCGTCATCGGCAGTCCCGGCGGTGACGCCGGCGAGCTCCTCGTCGGACTGCGCGCGCTCGAGAAGATGCTTCGCCGCGATCTCTCCGATTCCGAGATCGCCACGCTCCTCGCGCGCCGGCTCGATGTCTTCGGGCGCTTCTACATGCACACCGATGTGGATGCGTCGAACCTGACGATGCAGGCGGTGCGCTCCGACGCGCGGTTCGCCGGTCGGAGCGTCGATCTCGACGAGCCGCTCGAATGGCGCAAGTTCCTCGCGGCGCCGCCCCGCGACCTCCAGGATGCGCTCCTCGAGCATACGCTCCGTCCGGAGCACGTCGGCTGCGGGCACCTGCGGCTCGCGTTGACCCGTCCCGGTGAATACGACGTTCGCGAGGGCCTCGTGACCGCGCTCCTCCGCAGCTTCCACCAGAAGCTCTGGGAGGGCACGCCCGAGCTCGAGGCCGTCGCTCTCGCGGGCGGCCATACCGAGCGCGCCGTCCTCAACGTCCGCATCAGCGGTCCGCTCATGCCGTTCTCGCGCATCCCGCTCGTCTCACCCGCGGTCGGCGGCGCGCAGGTCTTCGTCCACCATCCGCGCGTGACGTCGTATCTGCGCAAGCAGCTCGCGCGCTTCCTCGCGCTGCAGACGGACATCGCCGGTACGATCGACGCGGTCGAGCTCCACATCGAGATGGAGCGCCTTGGCGCGGCGCAGCTCGCCAAGACCCTCGGCGCGCTCGCGAAGGGCTTGCCGATCTACGACGTGACGTTCGGCGACGAGCGCATCGATGTGCGTTTCGGCGGCGTCGTCGGCGAGTAGCGGCGCGCGTGTCATGACGACGAACGCGCCGCTCGAGTGACGAGCGGCGCGCGCATGTTCGTGAGGTCTCAGGCGGTGGCGGTGGCGGTGGCGGTGGCCTGCGGTACTCCAGCGAGCATCAGGTCACGAATCACGCCGTATGCCGTCGACCACTGGTCTTTGACGTTGGCGGTCCAGTCATCTCCGAGCGTCTCGGCGAGCGTCGCAAGCAGCGAGTCGCCGACCCAGTCGTACATCTCGCGTGTGACGCCGTAGTCGACGTGCTTCGCGCCGAGAGCGCCGAGCGTCGACGAGAGCCACGACGCGTCCTCGAGGTGCTCGAGGACCGAGACCAGCGCTTGCTGGAGCATCTCCTGCTGCTTCTTCGAGGAGTTTCCTCCGAAGAGGGGACGCGCCTGGGGATAGCGCTCGAAGAGGATCTCGTAGAAGCGGGGCGTGATCATCGGCTGGCGCTCGATGATGGTGTCGAAGGACGAGCGCAGAACGTTGGCGTCGAGGGGCATCATTGTCTCCGAGGAATGAATGGGTATTGCGCATACCTATTCAAGGAAGGGAAGAGAAATGCTGCGCAGAAGCGAGGGATGAGCTGCGTCTGCGCTAAGATTCGCCCCTCGATGCAGCTCAGGATGTACACCGACTACGCGCTGCGGGCGCTGCTCTACGTCGGCGCTCATCCGGGCGAGCCGGTGCCGGCGTCCACGATCGCCGCGGCCTACGAGATCTCGCTCGACCATCTCGCCAAGGCCACGAAGGCGCTGACGCGTGCCGGCTTCTTGAGCTCGAGACGTGGCGGCGGAGGCGGCGTGGAGCTCGCGAAGCCCGCATCGGACATCTGCATCGGCGCCGTGGTTCGTCTCTTCGAGGGACCGACCGGACAGCTCGTCGACTGCGAGGGGGAACGGGCTGTGCCATGTCGGATCGCTTCGGCTTGTCGGCTCCGCGCGGCCCTCGCGGCCGCCGAGGCGGCGTTCTTCGCGGAGCTCGACACCGTCACGCTCGAGGATCTGCTCGGCAGTCGAAGTCAGCTCGTGCGGCTGCTCGGACCTCGCTCGGGCCGCCGTGGCGCGGCTCCCACGGGCAAGGGCTGAGCTCCGACGCCAACGATCCGGGTGAGCCGGCCTATCGCAGGACCCAGACGAGGCCGGCGATGCTCGCGGCGATGATCGCGACCGCGATCGTGACGACCATCACGTCGGCGGGCGTCCACACGCGGCGGGGCCGACGAACGACCGTCGTGGCGGTCCGTGAGCCGACCTCCGCGATCGGCGCTTCCGGCTGGGCGGACATGCGGGACTCCGGAGGCGCCTCGGCGCTCGGGGGCGGAGGCGCGGCGCTCGGCTGAGCGATCGACGAGGGCGGCGGAGGGGCGTCGGCGTCGGGGAGCTGCTCGTCGGCGGCGGCCTCGAGCTCGGCGAGGGCAAGGCTCACGGGCTCGTCGAGCGCGAGCACGGATACGCCGATGCGTACCATCGTCGGCGGTCGCCAGAGCATGTCGCGCTCGGGCGAGACGCGGGTGTCGCCTAGATACACGCCGTTTCGTGAGTCGAGATCGCGGAGGAGGATCTGGCTGCCGCGCCGGACGACGGCAGCGTGCTCGCGGGAGGCGTCCTCGTCGGCGAGCGGGAGGTCGCACTTCTCGGCGCGTCCGATCACGTAGACGCGGCCCTCCTCGACGAGGCGAAGCTCGGCGCCCATGTCCGGACCTTCGGCGACACGCACGATCGCTCGCGTGTCGTCGCCCATCGCGTCCATCGCGTTGCGGACGAGGGCGAGCGCGAGATCGCGCGTCGCGAGGCCGAGGTCCGGGGTGGGAGGCTTCTGGCCGACCACGAGCTCGAGCCACACGCGTCCGAGACGGACGAGGTCGCCCGATTTCACGAGGCGGGGCGTGTGCGGGCCGAGCTTCACGCCGCCGACCCACGTGCCGTTCGTGCTCCCCTCGTCGACGATCGCGTATTCGGTGCCCTGCGCCCGGATGCTCGCGTGACGCAGGCTCACGCTCGGATCGGGGAGGCGCACGTCCGATCCGTCGCTCCGTCCGATGACGATGCGTCCGCCATCGAACGTGAGCGACGGTGCCTCGCCGCCGCTCGCGGATCGGACCACGACGGTGATCGGCATCGATCAGTAACCGGGGATGCTCTTCATGTGGGGCCGGAAGTCCTCGGTCGCGCGCTCCACCCACTGGATCACGTCGACCGCGAGATCGCGGCCATGATGCTGGCTCATCTGCTGGATGCCCGTCGGCGAGGTGACGTTCACCTCCGTGAGCTTGCCGCCGATGATGTCGAGGCCGACGAAGACGAGGCCGTCGGCTGCGAGCCGCGGCGCGAGATCGGCAGCGATCGTGCGCTCCACGTCCGTCACCTGATACGGCTCCACGCTTCCGCCGACATGGATGTTCGAGCGGAGGTCGTCGGAGCGGGGCACGCGGTTGATCGCCCCGAGCACCTGCCCGCCGAGGAGGAGGACGCGCTTGTCGCCCTTCTCCACGTCGGGGATGAACTCCTGCACCATCACGAGGCGACGTCCCTCGTCGGAGAGGAGCTGCACGATCGCGCGCGAGTTCTTGTCGTTCGTGCGGAGCATCATCACGCCCGACCCGCCGGCGAGGTCGAGCGGCTTGATGACCCCGGTGCCGCCGATCTCCTTTACGAAGTCGAAGATGACGTCCTCGTGCGAGGTCACGATCGTCCGCGGCATCCATCGCGCGAAGTTGAGCGTGTAGAGCTTCTCGTTCGCCTCGCGCAGGCCGCGCGGATCGTTGATGAGCAGCGTTCGACCCCGGACGCGCTCGAGCAGCAGCGTCGTCATCAGGTACATGTTGTCGAACGGCGGATCCTTGCGGATGAACACCGCCTGCACGTCCGCGACGCGGACCTCCGACGAAGCTCCGAACGTCGCGTGCGGCGGCGAATCACTGACGGTAAGCTGACGGACGCGCGCGTAGAGATCCCCATTCCGTACGAACAGATCGCGTGGCTCGCAGTGCAAAGACTCGTGCCCGCGAGCCTGCGCGGCGCGCAGGAACGCGAACGTCGTATCCTTGTCCGGCAGCACACGATCCATCGCATCCATCACGTAGACGAACCGCATGTCGAAGACCTCCCGAAGCACCTTAGTGCGCCCTCTCCACTGCACGCAACTCGCAGGCACCCCGGGGGTCTCCGCCCGTCTTCGCGGGCTTTTCTCGCTGAGAGCCGCCTGCGGGATCGGGGCGATCACCGTCGCGGCGACAGGCCTTCTCGGCACGTTTCCGACCCTCGCGAGCGCGGCCGCTCCCCCGAGCGCCCTAGGGCAGAGCTACGCTGCCAGTACGGATCAGGCAGACGCGACCAGGGCCGCGCTCGACATCATGGCGAGCGGGGGTAACGCGGTCGACGGCGCGATCGCCGCCGCGCTCGTGCTCGGGGTGGTGAACCCTTCCGCCAGCGGTCTCGGCGGTGGAGGTTTCGCGCTCGTCCATACGGCGAAGGACAAGCAGGTCACCACCTTCGACTTCCGGGAGACCGCTCCCGCGACTTACTCCGCCGACGTCCTCTGGCCGAAGAAGCCGGAGAGCCAGGCGGCCGGAGCGAACGAGCCGCCGAAGCCTCGCTGGGCCTTCACCGGCGTGAAGGGCGGCGTCGTCGGTGTCCCAGGAGAAGCCGCGGGGCTCGAGCTGCTCTCACGCCGGTTCGGACGGAAGTCGCTCGCGGACGATGCCGCGCCGGCGATCCGTCTCGCGCAGAACGGCTTCTACGTCGGCGTCCACACCGCCGAGCAGGTGCAGAAGAACAAGGACCGCGTCCAGGCCGCTCCGTCGCTCGCCGCGGTCTTCCTTCCGGGCGGGACCCCTGCGCCCTACGCGACGCGCCTGCGCCGTCCCGATCTCGCGACGACCCTCGCGCGCTTCGCCGCCGAGGGAAAGCGATCGATCTACGAAGGCGTGACGGCGCAGAAGATCGCCGATGCGGTGAAGTCCGCCGGCGGCACGATGACGACGCAGGACCTTGCGGACTACCAGGTGAAGGAGCGGGCGCCGCTGACGCGCACCTACGACGGCCGCACCATCTACACGATGCCGGCCCCCTCGGCCGGCGGCTTGATGCTCCTCGAGGTCCTCGAGATGTACGGTGCCTCGCCGAGCTCGCCGCTCGCAGCGATCGGGCACGGCTCGAGCGCGTACATCCACACGGTCGCCGAGGCGATGCGAGGGGCGTTCGCCGATCGCGCGCGGATCGCGGCCGATCCCGATCTCGTCGATGGAACGAAGGGCGGCGCGAAGCGACCGAGCGTCGCCGCCCTCTACGATGCCGCGCTCGACCCCGCGCAGCTCGCCGCGCGCCGGGCACGCATCGAGCCGAACAAGACCCATACGCCCGTCGAGTTCTCCTCGAAGGAGAAGGGCACGAGCCACCTCGTCGTCACGGACGCCGAGGGCAACGTCGTCGCGCTCACGACGACGATCAACGGCCCCTTCGGTGCGAGCATCGTCCCCGAGGGCACGGGCATCCTCCTCAACAACGAGCTCGACGACTTCACCCATCCCGACGACGCGAAGGTCTTCGGCCTCACGGATGGCGGCCCGAACCGTCCGCGCCCGCGCGCGCGACCGGTCTCGAGCATGACGCCGACGATCGTGATCGAGAACGGCGCGCCGATCCTCGCGCTTGGAGGATCCGGCGGCACCCGCATCACCACCGGCACGACGCAAGCCGCGCTCGCGCGCCTCGTGTTCGAGCTCGATCCGAGCGCCTGCGTCTCGGCCCCGCGCTTCCATACGCAGGGCGCCGACCTCCTCCTCGACAAGGACATCCCCGCCGACGTGCGCGCGGGCCTCGCATCACGCGGCGAGACGGTGAAAGACGAGCCCTTCACCGCATCGGCCATCCAGATGATTGCGTGGACGCGCCAGCAGGGCCAGCCGCCCCGCATCCTCGCCGCCAGCGATCCCCGAAAGGCCGGCCTCTCCGCCGCCCGCTAGGAGCGCGTAGCGCGTATGTGCCGCGTGCGAACCTGCACGCGGCCTAGCCCCAATGCCGCTCCATTAGCGGGCAAGTGATCGATACCGCTGTGGAAAGCTGGAC